>Ga0247819_10000002_pt1 | contig 231788 bp, 242 predicted proteins | sample 13C_Xylose_Day6_FD_193428 | JGI IMG/M metagenome (GOLD analysis project Ga0247819, IMG submission 193428) | Soil microbial communities from agricultural site in Penn Yan, New York, United States - 13C_Xylose_Day6 | ecosystem: Environmental > Terrestrial > Soil > Agricultural land | place... | reverse complement strand
TAAGGGGGGGGGGCAAGAGAATTTCACCCCTATATTACTTGTGGGATAACCAATTAAGGTTGTTCCAAATTTTCCACACTGAAGAGATAAACACATGACAACTGTTTCCGGTATTACTTATTACCTCTGCGGTGGCACTGGCGTCAACATCGGTAAAGCTCTGAAAGCAAACGCCCGTACTCCTGGCAACAAAAACGCCATCATGATCGGCCTCGATGCGTCCGGCGCTAACACCGCTGGCGACCTGTTCCCGATCGAACGTATCCACGCTGCTGGCTCCGCCGACGAAATGGCTCGTGGCTCGGGTAAGGTCAAAGCGACCAACTACGAGAAAGCCGTTCCTTTCATCAACGCCGTTCTGGCCAAGCACAAACCAACTTCGTTCAACGTTGTGGTTAGCAACACCGCTGGCGGTACTGGTTCCATGATGGCTGTCCTGATGGCGCGTGCGCTGATCAAGATGGGTCTGCCGGTTGTGCTGTGCGAAATCTCGGACTTCACTTCCACCAAGGAAAAGGAAAACTCCGTCGGCTCCCTGCGCTCCCTGGCCAACCAAACCCTGCCGTCCCAGTTGAATGCGCCGGTGATCTACCTGCACAACATCAACACGGCCGAGAAGACCCGTGGCGAAGTCAACGAAGAAGTCGTTGAGCGCCTGAACCTGCTGTCCCTGTTCCTCACCGAAGCCAACGAGGAAATGGACTACGCAGACATCGCCAACTACCTGCGTTACTCCGAGCACTCCAGCATTCCGCCGGCACTCTCGGAAGTGACCTTCTACGACCAGGACACCTGCAAGAACCACAAAGGCAAGATCCCGGTTGCAGTGGCCAGCCTGTTCGAATCCAGCGATGCTGTTATCCCTGTGTTCGAAGGCACCAGCTACCGTACCACCGGCGTCTTCGCGGAAGGCGTTCCACTTCCGAAAGGCATGACCCAACTGCACATGGTCCTGGACCACGGTGAAGCTCTGGCCAAGCTGGAAGAAGAAATGCAGAAGCTCGACGACCACAAGGCCGAAGTAGCGACTACCTTCGTGAAGCAGAAAGACGTGTCGAACGGCGCTGATGCCAACGGCATGATCATGTAACACCCAGGTTAACTATAAGCAGGGAGAGCACATGCTCTCCCTGCTTATAGCCCCTTATGTCCGTCTTTATTTGTAGACTGGTTTCTTACTGCCAAGGACATATTTATAGCCATGACCGCTTACAAGAGGGCTACAACGTGTCTAAGAGCTTCTCTATCGACTTAACGCCGTTCTCCCTATGCAGACCTATTGCTGGAGGAGAAAAGATCTTACAGAGGGCAATAGGACCTTACGAGGTTTCTCAGGTACTGATCGATTTGGGGTATAACAACCTGAACGAGTACTCTGAAGTGTTGCCTTTCCGCTTTGGGACTATCCCATTGCTTAACGAAACGTTGACTCAGGCGACCCTGGGTGTACCTGCCAGTGCGCGTGTTGATATGAAACGCATGGGCGGTAAATCGCAACGGTTGTTGTTGACGTTTATTTATTAAAGCTAGGGGAGGAGGTATGTCAGTGTTTGACGTTAAACAAATGGCTCGGGATTTGATTTTCCTGGGAGACCAGCACACCAGTGCAAAAGAGGTCGTTGCCGAACGTTTAATCGAAGCCGCTGTTGAGGTGATCAACTTTCCCAAAGCCACCCATTCGGAAATGTTTGAAGGGTTGGCAGAAGTCTACGAGTTGGAGATGGGTTTGCCACGCGTAGATGAGACCGTCATGAACTTGGTCAAACAGATCAAGGCAGACATGGCGCGTATGGGTTGGGATCCTCGGCTGAAGATCAAGCTGGAAAGCAAGAAGCTGTCTAACACCTTCCACCGTATTACTGTGCAAATGGATCTGGACGCTACAGTCCTAGCCGAAGCGAAGTCAGTGCGGAAGGTCCACACCAGAGCAAGACGTCCGGAGATTACTGACGTCGTTTCAGATAATCCGAATCCGGAGCTGTTGAATGAATTCGATCGAGAGTTTTCTCGCCAACTTAAGCCCCGAACTCCGTTACTTTCAGATCGAGGCGGGCGATTTGTTGTCTCGGATTCGAACCGAGGTCAGCGGCGCTAGTACCGGTATACCACCGGGGTTTGATCGCTACAACGAAATGGCTGTCGGTATGTTGCAGATGGCAGTGGATACTTTCGCTGGCAGCCAAGGGGTCTTTCTGGGGGATGCGCGAATAACCCACCAGCCGGGTGATGCACGGTACTCTACTCACCTGGCTAAGAAGTATACGTTAGCTGAAGATCGTGACGAGATCATTCAGGATATTGTATCGGCACTCAACACCAAAGTTATCTCTATACTGCCGAGATCCAATATTGAACATCGCTTTGCTTACCGGCTTTTGCCAACGTGTAATGTCTTGATTGGGCTTGACCCTCGGGAGTTTGATCATGAGCAGGATGGTATCGATACCTCTGGGGAAATTGCCGGAGATTTTTAAACGGCTGGAATTTGGTCCCGATGAATTTGTTACGGTACTGTTCTCGCTTATCCAAGTATGGAAGGCGAATGACTACCGAGGTGATCTGACCATCGAGTACATTTTCTCCGAACTGGATTTGGATCCGCTGATTGCACAGATGCTTTATCTGGAAGCCAGCGCGGCCATGACCGAGATCGGAAACCAAGTCAGAGCCTACGTCGTTGCCGGTCGGTTAATCCGCTGGGACGTCATGCCTTACGTAATTCTACTGGAGATAGAAGATGAGCAAGTTCTTTTCGCACACGGTGCGGGTGCCTCCGGTAACGGATGTCCAGGAGCTGGTTAGTCAGTATCACTCACTGTTTGCTACTATGAACATCCCGATCGATGATCCCTTTCCCGCATCGACGATGGGGTTCACACATCCTATCCCGGAAGAGAACGAGCGGCTGAAGAAGGAATTCTTTGAGACGATGATGATTCTGCAAGGCGCCATGATGCAGTTCAAAAAGTTTGTGCTGAGAACCACCCGGGTGCAAAACACCACGGTTACGTTTATCTTCGAATATTTCGAGTAGTCCTATGAAACTAACACATATTGTGGGCGTGGATTACGATGAGCTGGCCGAACACCTGACCACCCATTACGGTCAAGACGATAGAGATAGTCCACTTCCCAATATGACGTTTGAGTATTTCAGGGAAGTGATCGATCAACACGTTGAAGACTTGATGGATGCAGATTCGTACGCGTCGGACGCTGTCCTCACCGATATCCTGCTACGCCGCCACACGTTCGGTAACATCAACAACATTCTGGTGACTCGTTCTCCAGGTCATGTAGTGAACAACGGTAAGCGGCATTTCATCCTGCCTTTGATCCTTCTCGAAATCGACTACTAGGAGTTCCACCCCGATGCCCGACATTATTAACCCCAAGAGCGGTGACAAAGTCAGTTTCCAGTTAATGGTAAACGGCGTCAACGGCGACGAACGGGTACAGGTTACGGTAATTGCCAGCGACATCAATTACCAAGCCGCCATGTTGATGGAACCGCAACTGGTTCTCAAGCACACTGCCCTGTTCCCGTACTTCGATGAGAAGGTTGGCTTTGTCAACGATCCGTCCAAGTACAACTACATGGCGGTCCAGTGGGCCAACGGCAGAATCGAGGTCATTGGTATCCCTTGGATCCAAGAGTCCTCGTGGCGGATTGTGGACGGCCGCATTGCCACGCTCCAGATCACGAACTTCCGTGAAGAATTCCGTGCACCGATCAAGACCTTCTTGGCCAACCTCGGTGCGACGTACACCCTGAACGTGAAAGACGAGTAAAGTTCTAACCAAATACTACGCGCCCTATTATTAGGACGCGTAGTACCTTCTTTTCTTTTTTGCCTGCGTCTTTTATTTCTAACGCTACCGGATCAAGTGAGTCGATATGGGCGCTCAAGCTCTCCACCTATCACCTTTTGTCGAAGTCAATTACAGCTCCGATCGTAACCTCGTCAGGCATTATCACGAACAAGCCGCTATGTATCTGGCGCTTGTTTACAAGTACGACTACGACTATATCCTCGGTCTGATTAAAGAAGTCTTCATCCCGAATGAAAACGGGTTTAAGGAAGCCAAGTTCAAGGTCTTCCAAAAGAACAAGCATGGGGATCGGGTTCCGGTCATCCAGCCAGCGCGTGAGTTCTTCCAGACTGTGGAAGATAACAACTGGCATTTGTCTCCGTCGTTTGTTGCTTACAAGAACACGATGGAAGAGCAATCGGTTAACGCCTCGGGTACGGAGATCTTCATCGAATTCCGTCGTCTTTATAAAGGCAAACGTGGTGAAGTACCGAAAGGCTCTGAAGCTTGGAAAGCGTTCAACGAAATCCAGAACGCCCTGAAGATCTTCAACAACGCCCAATCGGGTGGTATGTCGTCTTCGGGTACACCGTTGTTCAACAAGTCGGGTCACACCTCGCTGACCAGTACCTGCCGTGCGGTAACCTCGACAGCGAACCTGACCAACGAACGACTGATCACCGGTAACCGTCTGTTGTTGACGTACAACAAGACGATGGAGTACTTCATTGCTCAGCTGCGGTATGCTGACCGTGATTTGATCCAGTCGGTAATCGACGAATACCGTATGTCCTACGCCACTGTCCCGCAAGTGATGGACATGGTAATTCGTTGCACCAAGTATTACTGGGATAGCCCGGCAAACCTGCGCGCGATTGAAATGTTTCTCGCTGACCTCGACCCACTGGAACTGACGATCCTGTTGTGCTCGATGGACCTGCGTGGGTTGTACGTCACTAACCCATTGCTGATGAAACAGTACTTCGCTGAATGGTGCTTGATCCCAGAGATCCCTGAAGGCGCTGACGCTGCTGACTTCCCCAAGCCAGCCAACGGTGACTACAAGATCCTCTGCATCACCAAGCTGGGTAAGAAAGCCACCCCGCTGCAAATGAACCACCTCAACAACTACCACATTGGTTTGGAAGTGAAGTGGGATAGCTTTATCCGGGCTTTCCTCAAGTCGAAGATTCCGCCGACTGGTCTGTTCGATGTAAAAGAGATGGTGCGTGAGTCTGTACTGACTTCCGACACTGACTCCTCGATTTACAGCGTTGACTTGATCATTGACGATTACGCCAGTGATGCCGACACCGGCCTGAAGTTCAACGGGGTACTGACCTACTTCATCCGTTCGATTGCCGTAGACCAGCACGCGCGTCTCAGCAAGAACATGAACGTGGCGAAGAAGTACCTACACCGTCTGAACATGAAGAACGAATACCTGTTCGGTTCGTACGTGACGACTTCGATGTCGAAACACTACTATGCGCTGCAACTCATGGTGGAAGGCATCCTCAACGATCACGCCGACCTTGAGTTGAAAGGGGTTCACTTACGGGGCGTGAAGATTGCCCTGTTGGTTCGGGACTTTACCACCAAACTCATGCGCAAGATCCTGGACGCCCTGTACGGCCGCTCACAGCTCGATGCACCTTCTCTGCTACACGAGGTAGGGAACATCGAACGCGACCTCATCAAGGACATCGAGGAAGGCGGCTGGGGCTGGTTGACGAAGAACGGTATCAAGGATCAGGACTCCTACACCAATCCTGACTCTTCGATCTACTACTACCACGAAATGTGGGAAAAGGTCTTCGCTGACAAATACGGTAAAGCACCGGTTCTGCCTTATAAGGCGTACAAGGTCAACTTGGCCCTGAACAACAAGACCAAGATCAAAGCGTTCTTTGATGAGCACCGGACTAACCACATTGTGGCGAATCTGGAGCAGTACATCAGCGGGCGTGATAACTTGACCTCGTTGTACATCCCGGTGGACATGATCACTGGCATGGGTGGTATCCCGAAAGAGGTCATGCCGATCGTGGACGTGCGTCTGTTGATCAGCCAGAACTTGAAGTCTGTGTACGCCATTCTGGAAACCTTGGGTCTGTTCATCATGAACTCCAAGACATCTCGTTTGGTATCCGACGAACACTGAGGTGGACATGAGAAACATCAAGCGCACAATTCTGCATAACCCGGACGAGGGGGTTCATATCTTTGTCCACACTCCAAGTCGTTTGGAGTTCGCGATTGAAAGCCATTACTCCGCCGACTTCCTGGAAGAATGCATTCGTATTTATCCGGTCGGCGACACACCGATCCAACACCCCGATCACTTGACGGTGCTGGATGATTTCAAAATTGCAACAACGTTTAACCGCGAGCGGTTTGTCTTTCGCCTGCAATGCCCGGGACAGATGAAACAGATGTTAGAGTTCATTGAGACCCACACGTGCTTTGAAAACCCAGAGATCATTACGACCCCTGAGTTCTTCTATCACGTTTATGGCATCAAGGAATAGCCATGGAAACGTTTACGCTGAGCAAAGGACCGGAAGGCTACTACGTGCTTCCGTTCCGTGTTGAACAAGACAGAAGGAGCCCGAGCTTCCAACTTGAGGTACTCGACGAAACCGTTAAGGAACGTTGGGTGCTTCAGGTGGATCCACGCAAGCCACTGTCTAAGGAGTTTGAGTTCCGCGATGCCAAAGGGCGGCTACTCACGGCTCACACGGATGAAGAGGGATTTATCCAGCACTTCACTATTGGAGAGATCCTGAAGATCACGGATGAGGATGTGGAGATCAAGGCTAACGAGGGAAACCATCTCTGGTTCCACGTTGTCCGTAAGCTGAAGATTAAACTCGATTAATCGGAGGGTATTATGGGAAGTATTACTGTTGCAAAGTGCGACCGCGGTTATTACGTCAAGGGCAACCAGTCTGAGACGAATCCAATCCCGGGCCCAGAGGAGTCCTGGTTGTTACAGGTTACCCCGGCCATCGAAGGTGCGACTGTGCGGTTCGACAACACTGTCCCTATGACAGTAAAGGACATGCAAGGTCGTACGCTGAATGTCCACTACTGCAATGACAACAACATCATTACCTTGATCGAAGATGCAGCCGATCTGGGTAAGCAGTTGGTGGAAGTTGAGATCGATGTGGAGAGTGGGTTCTGGTTCCTTACGGCGGGCAACGATAAGCTTTAAGCGGCCATAACCCGACCCGGAGAGGAAGCCTAAAGCTTGCCTCTCCAAGTGGGTTTTTATGACATCTCATCTAACATCTGGAATTCGTTTCCCGGTACTCCCGGAAAAGGTCTTTCCCACAGAATGTTTAGTAAATAAATAACTCCTCTCCAAGCAGCCCCGAAAGGAGCTGCTCAGAGGGGATATGTTTCACACATTTATTTTGTTCAAGGCATTGACTTTATTGGCCAAATCGATGAAGTGTTTACGGAAGTACATCTCCGGAATGCGTTGGTAGTTGTTGACACGACCAGAATGCGACCGGTTGATGTGGGTGTTGATGTCCGCTGCCTTATAGCCTTTCGAATTGGCAATCGTCAGGTACAGAGCGTAGAGCTTCAGGATAGGCGGCTCCCAGATCCAGCAGGTCTGTGAGAACAACGCTGACTTACCCGCATCCACGTAGTTGAAGTACGGGTGCTTATAAATGCTTTGCAGCTGCACCATCAGGTGATTGAGGTCCATGAGTCGGTTGTGGGTAAACTGAATCACGAGGAACTCAATGTACTCCTTGAGCAACTTGGTCTCGCTGAGGGTGATGAAACTCACCATGTCAGTCTTGAGCAGGTCGTCCAGAGGAATGCCATTCACCATGTGCTCGTACAGGCAGTTGAAGACCGCCATCTGGTTGTGCACCAACTGAGCATTGACCAACGCAAAGCGGCAGACGTATGCTGAGATCCCTGTGCCATCGAACTGAGGATCCCGCATGTACTTCCACCAGCCCACAGCAAGCTCTACAAGGTTCAAGCCGATGATGGCAAGGTCCTTTGGTGGGTTTGGGTTACGCCAGAGCTTGATGGCGTTGTGGCGATACCCATGGTCGGTCCGTGTGGTGTACAGCGGAACAATCGGGGTAGAAGACTCCAGATCGAAGGTCGCTTCTTTATAGACGCGGTCATCCTCGATCAAACACCAGTGCTCGTGCGTGGCCTCACGATAGAAGCCGGTATCGATAGCGTTGCCCACATGACTGAGTGAAGTAATGTTGTACAGCGTGCACAATGAATAGGCACGGAACCGAGTGTACTCCACAACGTACTCGAGGGTCCACTCTGGATCAATACTTAACTGTTGTAGCAATCCTACCAGCAGGTGTTCGTTCTCGAGATTGAAGATGTTTACTGCCACGTAATCCCGGAAAGCCTTGCGGTTAAATTCGGTTTGACGGCGTAGATTGCCTAAGCTTCCGTAGTTGACTTTCGGGTAAACAAAGGAAGTAGGACTTGGAAAAGACAAAGTGAGCATAAATTAAATCCTAATTATGTTCCTATTGTATACACCGTTAAGACTCCTGGAGAAATCCGGGAGGGTCGATAGCGCATTTTGACCGATTTGGTGTGGGGCTAGAATATTTGAGACCCATATCATTAGTAGGTAAATCGCTAGAAGATCTATTAGCAATACTGTTAAAAACAGCGATTACGATATACCCCACTAATTCTTCAGAGCAATGGAGTTACAACATGAGCGTTAACACTGGCAAATCTTCCTGGGAAGACGGCAACAACGCAGCAGGTAAAGATGCTGCCGATGACGCAGCAATCCTGACCACCACTTCCGGTCTGGCTAAAGGCGGCCTCGCTGGTCTGTTCGGTCTGGTCTCGATGACCTCGGACAACCGCAACCTGAAAGAAGTAGCGGACACCACCGAAGCGATCATCGAAACCTACAAGCGCATCAAGTCGTCCACCACGACCGAGCTGCAACTGAGCATCATCCCGGACGTCGAATCCATGACTCCGTCGATCTCGCCTGTTCTGCCTGGCATCTGCTTCTACCGCGAAATCGGCGGCGTGCTGTACGTCATGGGCGCTCTGTTCTCCAACAAGCACCTGACCATCAGCTCCGAATACATCCGCATGAACACCCCGATGGGCTTCGGCACCGGCGTTTCGCAATCGGTATCGGCGCCACTGACCCCGGCCAGCTACGCCGACAAGAACGTCGTCGACAACCTGCGTGCTCACTACACCCGCGTCGGCGAATCCAAAGGCGTCAAGGCCGTTACCATCATCAACATGGTGGTTGTCGACCTGGAAATGCTGGACCACCCAGAAGCTGGTGATCCGAAAGATCGTCCGCACGCTCTGTCTCAGTACCTCACCGGTGCATGGGAAGAAGCACTGCTGGTCAAGGTTCCGCAGGAAATGGCCATCGCTGGTCAGAAACTGCCTTCGCCTTTCGCCAACAAGACCTCGCCTTACGGCAAGGACGGTCATGCTGAAGCCCGCGTCTCGGCTATCAGCGGTCGTGTAACCGCCGGCAAGACTCTGTCGGCGGCCAACATGGAAGTGATCGCTTCCACCATGAACAACATCAACAACCCGAACGCCTACGCTGCGAACAGCAAGGAGATCGCTCGCGTTACCGCAACGGTCGCTCTGAACGCACAATCGTTCCAGGCCTACACCGCTCAACTGGCAGCCGCTTCCGGTCGTCAGCAGCAAGAAGCCCTGCAACGCATGATGAACCTGGGCGGCGGCATCTACCCACAGGGCTACCGTCCTCTGGCACCGGTGATCACCATCGAAGAAGCGCAAGCTGGCGAGATGATGAGCTACAACCAAGGTCTGGCGCCGTTCTTCTTCGGCCTGTACCTGTTGATGGCAACCAACAACAACTTCGTGTTCGCTGAAGCTCTGCGTAAGCACAGCGTTGGCGCTCGCGGTAACCTGGCTTCCCTGGAAGTCCGTATCGACGAAATGCTGGCTCAAGTTGGTACCGTGCCTAACCGCATCGTGCTGACCGAGAAGACTGTTTCTGACACCGACCTGGTTAACTCCTGGATCCGTCAGAACGTCAGCCCGCACGCTACGTTCCAGGTCAACATCAACCCATGCGGCCCGCACGCCTCGATCCAGAACTTCCTGGTTCGCCTGGCGAGCAAGAACCGCAAGGAAGAAGTACAAACCATGATCGCCATCCTGGATGCGCTGTCGAATGGTGCGTTCTCGACTCTGGTTGATCGCAACATCAAGGCCACCACCGGCTGGAACCCAAGCATGCCTGTGCTGCACCGTACTCCGGTCATCACTGTCAACGGCCTGGCGGAAATCGGCGGCAAGAAGCTGAACACCCAAGAGCTGGACGAGATGATGCTCGGTCACCTCAAGGGCAAAGGCGGCACCGCGTCGATCCAGCAGTACCTGGCTACCCAGTACGGCATGACCAACGAGGACTTCAAAGCTCGTTGCCAGAAACTGCGTCTGGAACTGAACCAGTCGATCTTCGACGGCGCAGTCCACATCAACTCGTTCGCTCAGACTCACATCTGGGATCCGCAGCTGATGGCCGTTATCGGCGAAGCAATGGACGGCATCGGTACTCTGAACGTCGCCAACAACCTGGGTTCGTTCCGTTCCAACACTCTGGTGTTCGCACCGGGCGCTGGTCTGGCTACCTACACCTCGGTTGGCAGCAACAACCCAAGCGGTGCCGGCATCGGTGCAGGCTACGGCATGGGTCAAGCCTTCGGTTGATTCTAACCAAGGTTAAGTAAACATGGATGGGGTTAGGGAGGCTTCGGTCTTCCTAACCCTTATCTACGCCTTCTTATATTTTTGGAGTTATTGTAAATGAAGTTGCCAGAATTAACTCCTTCCAACGAACGAGCAATTGCGGCGTTAACTGTAAAGCGACCAGACCAACTCGACCCCATTATGCACTTCCATGGGTACGCGAAGAAGTTTCCTGGTCCGCTGTATGACGATCCGAAATTCTCTTTACCGCTGTACCCGGAATTCGAGGACTTTAACTACCTGCACGATACCAGTCGGTTGAATCAGGTATACCTCAACGATTTCGACTTCAACCTAGAAGACGACCGCGAAGCACTCGCTCGTATGACTCGGTTGGAGTTTGACAGCAACTCGTTCGACACTGTCGCGCGTTGTAGCTGTGCTCCAGGCACCGGCGGGTTGGTGGGTAACTACCTACTGGGTAGTGGGCGCGTTTGCACCAAGTGTGGTGACGAAGCCCAGCAGTTCCTCGACAAGGGTGATGACACTAACCTCTGGCTCAAATGTCCAGAAGGTGTCAAGAGCTTTGTCAACATCGGGTTCTTCACTACATTCTTTAGCAACATTTCAATCGGGAACCCGAGCCCCAAAGTATCCGTTCCGCGTTACTTCATCGACCCAACCTATCAAAAGGCTGAGAAGAAGAAAAAGAACGGCACCATGATCATTCTGTTCCAGATGCTCGAAGCATTGGGTATCCGGGATCCGAACCTGAACACGTTCTTTGAGAACGCTGATCAGATCATGGAATACATTCTGGTGGGACCGGGTAAGCGTTACAGCAAACACCCGCAGGAAGGTCACAAGTTCCTGGCGTTCTACCACAAGTACAAGCACCTCGCATTCTGTCAGTACATCAAGGTTCCCAAGCGCTACTCCACAGTGTTTGAGCGAACCGGCAAGGATGTGTACAGCTACTCTCACCATCCTGAAACCGCGCAGCTGTATAACGCGATTGCTGACACCCTGAAGTCCAACACCTGTTATCAGTTGGATAGCAAGGACCATCGCCGGAACGTCGACATTGTCGGCAAGAACTTGGTGTTGCTGGCAGACCAGTACCGTCAGGTGAACAACCCGAAAGCGTTGTTTAACAAACCAGCGATTTCCCGGAAGCATGTGTGTGCGGGTTCCATTCCGTTCACGGGTCGTTCTGTGATCACCTCGCAGACCGGCATCATTGATACCGATGTGTTGATTGTACCGTGGAAGATGTGTATTGCCATTTTGGAATATCACATCACCAGCTATCTATACCGGCTGGGCATGACTCCTTGGAAATCGCAGGCGCTCATTAACAAAGCGGCGTTTGAGATTGTTCCGGAGATCGATGACTTCTTCACGGACATGGAAGTTAATCGCAAGTGCTTGATTGAGACCGGTCGAAATCCTTCGATCGAATTCCTCAGTCTGCGTTCGTTCTTCCTCAAGGCCAACCGTGATCTGTCAGACGAAAGCATCAAACTCCCAATCCTGGGGGTCAAAACTTTCAACGCTGACTTCGACGGCGACCAGATGTATATCGTCGCTATTTTCGATAACGAGTCCAAGGCCAAAGCGTACGGCGGTTTCGGTCACCACCAAGTACTCGACAAGAACATTCCGTTCCGGGTGGGTGGCTACGCTGGTCAAGCTGCAACAAACTTGATGAACCTCAACACGCTCATGGCACAGACTGATCTTATCCAGGAGTGATATGAACAGCGCAAACGCTTTTAGTTACGCAATCTCGGGTAGCTTTACCGAGAACCAAATCGCCAAGTACGGCGACTATGTAAACCAGAGCGCTTCACTCTTGCAGGGGGCAGGAGGTTGGCTGGCTCAGCAAGCGAATAAGACGTTGGAAACATTCGACAAGTTCGTGAACTCGCGTGCTTGGGAAATGGGTAAACGTCTGCTGGGTACGTCGGATGGTGATTACGTAGGTCGCTATGAGATCGGTTACTTGGGGAGCATCGAAGCGCTCCAAGGCGCTCAAGGCCACATGCGTGACATCATCATGGCTCACCCTGCGATGATGCAAATGTACCTCGATGAAGAAATCTCCGGCTACGGTGGTGACTTCAGTAACTGGAACACCGGTGTAGGTGCAGACAACTTGTTCTACCGTCGGGTAATGAACGGCGTGCTGAATCTGGAAACTGTCGATGACAAAGCCCAGCTTCGCCACACTCATTACTTCGATACCGTTGGCGGACAGTTGTCGTTCCGTGAGCGGGTAGACTCTCATAAGACGTGGGTGGCTATCGACCATCACAGGGCCAAGAAGATGTTTGACTTGACCAGTGAGGAAGGTGCCAAGCTGAAGTCGTATGTAGAGCCTGAAGCCGAGTAATAGACGATGAGCTAAACAGGAGGGTAACCCCTTCCTGTTTAGTTTATTTTTTTGTTTGATATTACGAAGGCAACAGTCTCTATATTTCAACGGAAGGCCACATTTATGGGAACATTTTTGGTTGGAACGATGACCACGTCAAACGGATGGGAATTTAACTCCGTTGTTGACGCGTTGTCTAAGCACATTACGTACTGGTTCACAAGTCGTCGGAACCAGGGCAAGGTCATGGGCAAAGTCCCAAGCTTTTACTTCCTCATTAAGCAGTACGGGCAGGATCCTGACAAACTGATAGAACAAGCCCGTGATGAGCTGGAGCGTTACATCAAGGAACTGTTCTCTGATTGCTCGGTGTCGGTCAGCAGGGAAAATCTTACTGGGCAGGTCAATCAATACAGACTCATCATCGCCGTTAAGGTCATCAGTGACGGCGTGGCTTACGATCTGGCTAATGCGGTGTTGATCACCGGCGAACAATATAAACTCATTGACACATGGAGATTGGGATGAACAAAGAACAACGTCAGGCCATTATCGCGGAAGATTTCGGCTGGCTCAAGGATATTCAGGTTATCAACGTCGACGGCAAACTCATGCTGGGCAACGACGACATGCCGTTCAACGTAGCGGCGGTTTTGCGTGAAGCGGACTTCGTAAAAGAATGGCTGATGGGCTTTGCGTTGGGTAACGATCTGGGCGTCAACTACTTCAACGCACCGAAGTGGCACACCATGAGCAACCGTGGTACTCAGTCGGTGCTGGTAGTGGACGACAACGACCAACCGGTATTGCTGGTGAAGCCGCTGATCGCACACAACATGACCCCGCACGACTTCGAGATGATGCGTGCCGTGAGCCGTCACATCCAGCAGGTTCAGGCCGACACCACTCGCAGCCAGGATCCAAACGCCAGCATGGGCGTGGCCAGCATGGTGAAGAAGCACCTCCAGGCCGAGCGTCTGACCATCACCGACTTGGTGTCGCCTGAGTTCTACACCAAGTACGGCATCATCCCTGAGGTAGAGCGCAAGGTCTACTACATCAAGGACTTCATCCGTCGTGGCAAAGCGCCGATCGAAGACATCACCAAGTCGCGTGACATTCTCTACCGCGACCACCGTAAAGAACTGGTGAGTGCTGAAGAGTACAAGTTCCTCGCCGAGCTGAGCCTGAATCAGTTCATCATCGAAGGCAAGGTTGAAGCTGCACCGACCACCACCGCTGCCGCAGAGCGTGAAGCCCCAGCCAATCCACTGGAATGCTAAGGAAGCAACATGACAGTTCATCCATTAGTCTTGATCGGTACGAATTACTACACTTTCGATAAGCTGGTCCCGGGCAAACAAGCAATCGCCGCATATCGGTTGATGACCCGACTCAGTAAGTCCAAGACACTGGTAACTGTGGCGGTATCGCGTAAAGTGTAAAGGGGAAGTTCCACATGCGGATGCTCTGGAGTTCAGATCACCACACGCTACACAGCAACACACCAACGAAACACATCTTGGGTAACTTGTCGACCTTCCTTTATAAGGACCACGACTTGGACAAGGTGGATACGATCTTCTTTGGTGGCGACTTCTTTGAACGCATGGTGGAACGCCCTAACCCTGACATGTTTCGTGTTGAGGAGTGGGCTAAACAGTTCTTCCTCCGTTGCAAGAAGCACAATGTCAGAGTGATCTTTCTGGCTGGTACTGAGTCTCACGACATGGGTCAGCCGGCACACTTCCAGTTCATTGCACCGGAAGGTTTAGATTTCCGCTACATTGATACCTTGTGCATTGAGACCTACCCGGATCAGGATGGCTTAACCGTCATGTATGTTCCGGACAACATGGGAACCATGACTCCAGACGATATCTGGGAGAAGGCCCTACAGGTCCTCAGAGCGGCCAACCTTGATAAGGTTGACATGATTGCCTTTCACGGTGCTTTCGAGTTCCAGCTGCATCCCAAGGCCCGTCACAAGGCACACAACTTGGAGCGCTGGGAAAGTATCGTTAAGTACGCCATCTTCGCAGGTCATATCCACAAACCTGTTCAGATTGGCAAGTTGTATACCTCGGGTTCGTTCGATCGTGATAAACACGGTGAGGAACATCCGAAGGGCGGCTACTGCATTGATTTGAATTTGAAGACGGGAGACTTTAAGCCGGTCTTCTGGGAAAACAAGAATGCGCTGCCTTACGTCACGATGAATGTCGAAAAGGATATTACTCCTGAACGACTGGTAGCGGACATTCACACCTTTATACGGGATCGCAATTTCCCTAAGCACAGTAACCTTCGCATCATGGGTGGCTTGGCTGAGATTGTGAACCCGGTTGTGTCGGTGTTGAGTCGGGAATACCCTGACCTGCGGATCAAAGCTGAAAACGAGATGGCCGAAGGTGTCTTGTTGGATGAAGAGTTATTTGACAGCACGGTCTACGAGGGTGTGACGATCAACAAAGACAACATTGAATCTGCGTTACTTCCAGAGATCAAAGCAGATCTGGAAAAGCATGACATATCAGAAGACGAGGCCATGTCGGTGCTCAGGGAGTTCCTATGAGATCCACCGGTACACTGGGGATGTCCGTCGGGACTTCCCTTGCTTTCGAAGGCGAAGGCGCTAATGGTATACGCTCGGCGGACACGGTGATGTTCAACCTGCGTACGCTGATCCGTAATGCCATGCAGTCCTACGAGACAGCTGACAAAGAAGCCCACGATGCTGTTCAGTTGGCGGAAGATGTCTCCAGTGACTTGCGTCTTATTGGCGGGTGGTTGGATCAAGCCCGTAAACACAAACCTATTCAAATGGTGGTGTACTGCCCTGACTACAGCGGATTGAAAAGCGACTTCCCTAAAGCTGATCTCGTGGACCATTCGAAGAACTCGAAGAACGCGACTGAGAAGCAAAAGGTCACTGCTGCATTGGTTAATGTGGTGGTGGAGAAGTTGATCAAGCAGTATGGCAAGATGATTGTTGAAACCAAAGCTAAGCTACCCCCGTTCAATGGCAAAGGGATTGTATTGACGCACCATGTCGTCGATCTAACCACTGCCGCGGGTATTGCGCGGTTATGGCTACTGGAGTCCCATACCGGGATTCTCAAGCCGTTCACGCTTTGGTACACCAAGCTGACTGGCGGTAAAGAACTGCATTACATCCCGTTCAACCGCCTCACTATTCAGATCTTTGGCGACAAGTCTACCAACTTCAAGGCTTCCTCTCATGGCATCCGAGAACTGGTCAAGAAGCTCGCCACGGACAATCACTGGACATCCGCTACGACCATTGGTCGTATAAGGGGCACCATCAACAGCCTGCCTTCAGGTGTGGATAAAGCTGGGTTACTGTTAATGCTTTAATCTCACCGCAACCCAATGTATATAGACAAAAACTTCTTCATTTCCTTATCCAAGGTCATCAATCATGAATGGTAACAACAACGGTCAACGCCCTGCCTTCACACCTCGTAAGAAAATCCTGCTGAACGACTACCGTCAGCCGCACCCAACTTCCATCGAGCCGGTTGCCGGTGCGAAGTATCCTGCACAGTTGATGTGGGAGCAAGCCAACAACGGCAAGCTGATGCTCAAGGTCAACGACGGTGTCTATAAAGAAGGCGCTAAGACCAACCACAAAGAAGTGGAAATGGACTACATGCACCGTGGCGTGTTGTTCGATGCACTGATTGAAGCGACCACTAACCCGGACTTCAAGACCCGCCAGATCGCGGTGCAGTGGAAGCAGTTCGTATTCGCCGGCGGTAGCGGTCGCATGTCCGACCAGCCAGTCCTGCAAGTGTTCCTGACCATCACCCGCGACAAAGACGGTTGCATCACCTTGGGCTACAGCAAGGGCGACTACAAAGTCCAGTTCAAGTTCAAGGGTCCGAAAGACACCGTCGTCTACATGAAGAACGATGCTGGCGAGCGTTACATCGACGAAGGCGTGATGTCGCGTTGGGCTGTTCGTGCCTGGGTCAACTTCCACCGTCCGATCCTCGACAACATGGACACCACCAGCTGGGAACCGGCCAAGCCTAAAGATGGCGCTCCGGCGGCTGGCGGTAACCGTGGTGGCAATGGCGGTGGCGGCGGTAACTCGGGTGGCGGTAACGACTTCGATAGCGGCGGTAATTCGTTCGACGAAGATGTCGACTTCTAAGGCATAGCCTTTAATAACGAACGCAGGGGATTCCCCTGCGTTCGATTAACGGACTTATGGCTCGTTGGATATTTTTGAGCCTACATTATTAGTAGGTAAAGCAATAATAGTAATTTTCCATCTGGAGTATTCCCATGTTTAATGTTGAGGTCCGCCGGAGCAGTAAGAAGACGATAGAAGCTATTATCGTGACGCTCAACGATAAGACCCTCCGCTTCAACGGTAAAGCCACCGTCCGGTTGGAAAAGGTATTGAAGGAAAAAGACGACAAAGAAACCAACCTGTTCGACTGCTTCAATGAATACGTGGAAGCGACATTCTCCACGGAAAAGAAAATCGAACTGTTCAAGTTGTTCGAGAAGGCACATGCAATCGTTGAGAGTGGTAAATTTCTTGACTACAACATCGAAATCTCTCGAGTGCTGCCAATCGTTAACAACCTGTTCGAGTTCATCGATATTCCAAAGTACTGTGCGTTCATTCAGTACTCGCGACATCTGGCCATCCCGCCGGACCTGAGTGTGGCCGCCAGCAAAGGTGACTACCCAGCAGAAACCACCATCACCGACGTTGACTACGTTGAGATGGTCAAGTTTGCATTTGTGTGCCGTGCAGCGTTCCCGATCATCTTCTCCCTGCTCAGTCGCTTTGACATGACCATGGGTACAGGTCACAGTGAACTGGTGTGCGGCGAGTTGATCAAGAACAACCCACGCATCAACCAAATGCCGGGCTGGCACAAGCTGTACACTTACGTGCAGTTTGCCTTCAACAAACGTGGTATCCCGTCTCAGGTCGACGCGGTTGCCAGTAACGAGTACTTTACCGAGAAGGTTCTGTACAACACCATCTTCAGCCGCCTGTGCTGCGCGGTCATCCCGGAAACGGAAGACGGCAAGAACCTGGCCACCGCAATCAACGCCTCGGTTAAGCAACACGAGACCAGCGGCAGCAAGCTGAACAAGAAAGACTTCTCCGAAGGCGACGACGACGATAAGCGCTCGATCTATGAACGCTATCAAGTTGCAGAGTCTACCAAGACAGCCAACGAAGAAAAGCAAGCCGAGTACTTTACCTTTGGCCTGTTCGATGAGACTGACAAGGAGCGTGTGAAAGATCGCTTCAAGTTCCAGTGCATGGGCCTAGGCATTAAACAGGTAGAGTTGGTGGAAGCTGTCTATGACCGCCTACCTCCAAACTGGGATTTTGAACTGCACGACCATATTCTTAAGGTATTGCAGCTCACTTACGCTTTCGAAGTTTCTCCGATGGTGTTCTGGACTTTCAACTACACTCAGCTGATGGCCGCGATTGCACTGGGGCAAGTTCGGTTGGCTGAGCTCGGCTTTAAGTACCTGCCGTCTGTTCTGGGTGCGATCCATAACCCGGACGGTCTGCGAAGCTTGTCGGAAGGACTGAAACTGAACACAGAAGACAAAGAGTTCCTCACGTCGATCTGTGACATTCAGTCCCGCAACAATGAAGGGCGCTCGTTTAACGAAGCCATCGTGTCTGCCACCGATTTCCTGGAGAAACTGGGGAACGGTATCTGGACCTCCAACCTCGAGTATGGGGTACTGGACGATCCGGACATTTACAACCGCGTCGCAAAAGGAGCTATGTTCCCGATGGAGATTGAAGTCGAAATCAAGAACGAGCTCATCGCACTGATCCGCCACAACAACTCTTAATAACCTTGTAACCAGAGGCATCCAATGAGCGAACAAACGATTACCCTTACCCAAGCAGTCTTCGGCATGGGTAACCAGAACCACGATCACGTACACCGCCACAACACCATGAACATCGACAGCATGGCACTCGACAAGCTGATGATGGAACAACACCAAGGCGGCATTACCGCAACGACACTGAACAACGTTGCCGCCATGTCCGGTGGTCTGTCGCCTCAGCCTCAGGGCATGGTAACAGTAGAAGACGGCTGGAACGTTCGCCGGGGTATCGGTATGCTGCGCTTCATGGTGCAGTCGAATGCTTTGGTGCAACAAGAGCTGTCGGTTGTGGGTTACTTGGTGGGCGGTACCGCGTCGGTCGAAGGTATCAGTAATGATGTCACATTCGTTCCAGTCCGTGCGTGGAATACACTGACCCAGAACGTGGCAGACAGTTCCGGCTTCCCAATGACCAAAACGGTTGTGGAATCCTCCCACCAATTCCTGATGGGTGATCCTAACCAGATCAAGAACCTGCGCTCTCTGCGTCCGATCGATGTGGGCAACGAAGCACTGGGCTTCCTGGCTTGCGAGAACGAAGGTCGTGCTGATCGTTACGACGGCACTGTGGGTACTGACCTCAAGACGACCATGGTGGTCTCGAAGACCCAGAACCTGAACCCAACTCACCACACCCGTGAGCTGCTGCGTCTGGCGACTAACGCCGGTACAGAAGCCGAGTTCGGTGGTTTGGAAATGGGTATCGCTGATAACCTGAGCAGTCAGGGTCTGGGCGAGATCGGTGTAACCGAGAACCCATTCTTCGCCACCATGATGTTCAACACCGGTGGCTACAGCATGATGGGGTTCCAGGGTTTCTCGATTGGCGAGATCCACACGGTCTTCAACAACTTCCCTGACGTACTCAACCTGAACATGTTGCAGTCGAGCAACTTCGCGGCTGACAACACGCTGGCCACCAGCACCGCTTACGGCAGTGCTAACCCGCACGAACTGATGGCGTCCGAGCTGGCGTTCCTGACGGTTCACCTGTTGCTGCAAAGCGGTCTGGCCAGTTTCCACTTCAGCGCCACCAACAACCCGATGGATTTCAACGGGATGGCCGGTGACGAAGACGGCGTCGTAATCATTCCGGGTGAGGCCATGTCGGTACTCAACCACGATGACTACGTGATCAACCGCGTGGAGAAATTCAAGGAACTGCTGAAGTCTCACTTCTTCCAGAAGTACACTTCGGTTTACGCCCACCAGAAAACCATCATGAACGTGGAAGTTGACTCCTACATGTTCGGTGAGACCACGGTGGCAATCGCCTTCAACGGTGAGTTGGCTTTGACCAAGCAGTTCACCAACGCCACGTACTGCATCAACCGCACCAGCACCAACATTGCTGGTAATGACGTGGGTCTGAGTTCGGCGAAGAACTACCTCACCAACATCAAAGAACACTTCGGCTACTGATAAGGAGTTAACGACTCATGAACGAATTGAACAAGCTGTACGCTGCAATGTTGAAATCCTGGAACTGCGCTGTCAAGGACGACGGTCGCATCATGTTCGTGATCAACGGCGAAGAGTTCCCCATCCGTATTGACGAGATGGACATGTACCTGCCACTGAGCAACATCCTCGACGGCAACGTGGTCAACAAGGTGTTCTTCCACCCAGCCTGCGAGAACATCACCAGCAAGGAGACTGAGGTCTTCAAGATCATCCGCAAGATGACCTGCATGAAACTGCTGTCGGTCTTCCGTGCGTACCCGATCGTGCTGTTCAGCATTGCTTCGGCGGCGCGTCCAAAGAAAGCATGGCGTCAGGACATCATCGACATGATGGAGCCCCTGAAAGAAGCCAAGCGTTCTGTGCGTGACGAACTGAACCAACTGTTCGCCCGTATGCACATCGAGCTGGAAGAAGACGGCCTCGACAACCGCTTCATTCACTTCACCGTGACCAAAGGCGGCGGTCGCAGCAAAGCCACTGGCGAACGTGTCTACTACAAGACTCGTCCTTCGTTCCCGTTCTACAACGAGATCGTTAAACGCCTGGCTCGCTCGGAAGGCATCAGCGACAACCAAACTGTGGAGCTCAACAACCACAGCGTGTCGATTGCTGCTCTCAAGCTGGCGCGTCATCTGTTCCAGTCCATCCTGCCGGCGGTCAACAACCCGGGTGACTACGAGTTCGAGTCGACCACTCCGGTGGCTGCACGTTTGATCTCGTACCTGGGCTGCTACAGCGAAATCGCGGATCAACTGAACAAGGTACAAAATACCTTCCGCGGCGACTTCGACAAGGCCGGCGTGTACATGATCGACATGAACTGGAATGAGTATCTGGAGGAATTGCCAGAAACTTATCGTCAGGTCCCGATCATGGACTACAACAGCCACAACACAATGGAAGAAACCAGCAACCAAGCCATGGGTCGCAATGACATGGCTGGCCTGTTGTCTGTCTCCTCGTCCACCAATCAAGGTGGTCAGCAGATGCAACAAACCAATCAACAGCAAAACAACAACCAGGGTAACAACAACCAAAGCATGATGGTAGGTGATTACGACCTCACTCCTCCACCAATGCAAGCGGGCGATCGTTATGTTCGTACCGAGATCGACCAGAACCTGGGTCGTGTGCTGCACCATGCGGTAAACGGCATGACCGGCGGTCCTGTGATGTACCACTGCACCCGTCGTGGTAACTTCCTGCAACGCGTTGAGCTGAACCCAATGCAAATGCAGAACCAGGCTCTGATGAACAACATGATGGGGGGTCAGAACATGATGAACATGAACCCCATGATGATGATGAATCCGATGATGATGCAGAACCCGATGATGGCAATGATGAACCAGCCAATCACCGCCGGCGGCATCGCACCTAGCGTCTACCCGGACAACGGTGGCGGCGCTGGTCCAGCATCCTGGTAAGTAAGCGGCTATAAGTCATAGGTAGGGGAGCAGTGCTCCCCTACCCATTTCTTCGCACTCATTTATTTTTTATCCCTGAACCGTATTACTGCGGGAGATTGCCGAAGCAAGAATGCTCTCATCCATCATGAGGATGTATTCCAGATGGGTGATGTCCTGTGTGGGGTTTTCAACACCGTTGATGTAAGCTGTTGCCCACCACATATACGACGGGATCTCGAAATGCCGCAGCAGACGGTAGATGTCGTTACGGTAGGCGTACAACACGTTCTTTTCAATGATGGGCTTCTGGTGAGCTGTGCGTTTCAACAACTCCTTTTCAGACCGGACAAGGGTCTTAAAGCGTTCAGTAAAGAACACATCCTTGTCGGCATTGATTTCGTTATTGGGAATTGGCATAAAGCTACCTGCAAAGATGGGGTTAACCGATTTTAAACCTATATCATTAGTTTAGATATGGTAACAATTTCTTTTTGTAACAGAGCATTTGTGGGTAGGAGATTGTAATGAGTGACAACGAGACTCAGCAAGATGTTAAATATAAATACATCTGCGGACCGAACCAAATCCATCCTGCGCTGGTGGGTGTCAGTAACAACCTGATTCTGTTCCCGTGGTCGGCTTCTGCTGGTCGTCTGTACATGGCCGGCAACATGATTCCGAAGTCGGTAGTTACCTCGGGTGCCGATGAGCGCATGATGGTGACTGGCTTTGAGTGGAAACAAGGTTACGCTCAAACTGCTCGCCAGATTGTAGCGCCAGCCAACATGCAAGTGGAAGAAGTGTTCTTCGTGGGGAGCCAAGACCCGCGTGAGATGACTGACGCCTGGAACAAAGTGTACGTCATTTATAAGAATGACGAAAAGAACATGTACGACATTCTTGAACTCCCCCGGTACAACACACAGAACACATATGTGGGGTTCGAGTTTGTCTACGACAAAGACGTGATGCGCAAGCTGATGTCGCCACTGGCCACCTTCCCGAAAGGCACGGTCTTCGCCAAGTCCCCACGGATCAGCGAAAGCGGCGAATGGTGCTTCGGCATGAACACCCGCGTTGCAGCGATCTCCAGCCACGTTACCGAGGAGGATGCAATTCAGCTGACTCGATCGTACGCTGAAGAACGTTTGAAGTGCATGTTCAAGCACGAACGTGGTTTCCAGTGGAACGAGGAAGAATTCGTTCCGTTGATGCTTTACAAAGATGCACAAGGTAATGACTGCCCGTTCCCACAATCGGGTCAGCGCATTCGTGAAGACGGCATCGTCATGGGCTTCCGTCGTCGCATCACCGAGAACTCCTTGGTGTCGTTGACACGTAAAGCTTTGCGTATCCCGGACCTGACCTACGATCAACTGTTTTACGCTCCGATCAACTCGGAAGTAATGTCGGTCGAAGTGTTGAGTGACCGCATGAAGAACCGCGCTAACAATCGCGGTACGGATTACATCGAGCAGCCACACAACATTCTTCTCGAGCGTTATGAGAAGAAGCAGAACGAGATGCACAACAACGTGATTCGTTGGTACGAACGTCGTATCGCGAACAACCGTGGTAATGACATCCCGATCACGCTGGAACTGGATACCTTCATTAACTCGGCATACGGCAACTACACCCGTAATACCAACACTGGCAAGATCAACCCACTCAGCCGGGGGATCAAGCGGGTCAAGTTGAAGGACTGGAACATTAATATCCTGCTGCGCGAAATCGTGCCTGGCAAGATCAAGTTCAAGTTCGCAGGGTTGAACGGCGACAAAGGTGTTGCGGTGAGCATCATCGAGGACCACATGGCGCCGACCTATGCGGACGGTACTCGTGCGGAAGTCATCATCAACAACACGCCAGCGTTCCGTCGTCAGATCTACTCGATGTTGATGGAGCTCAGTATCAACTACATCAACGTTAACATCCAGAAAGAAGCGCGGTTGCTTCGTAACCTGGGTCAGTACGCTGAAGCTTACGCAATGATCCTCGAGTTCTGCGAAACTGGGTTCCCGGAGTTCGGTGAGATCGTTCGGGCGACCTACACCAATGCGGACGACATTAAGGATTACGTCGACCACTGCTGCGACAAGATGATCTCTATCCATGTTCGCAGTAACACCCGGTTGTATGGTGTGGCGATCATCAACGCCCTGCGCGCGAAGTATCCCTTCAAACCGCAGAAGGCAACCTTCATGAACTCGCTGGGTGAGTACGTGGAGACCGTGAACCCAATCCTGATCAGTAACCAGCACTTCATGATGCTGGATAAGTTCGGTACGGATATGTCGGCTCAGGCATTGCCTAAGTCCAACCTGTTCGGTATGCCGGCTAAACTGAACGACAGCAGCAAGTACTCCAGCTGGCTGCGAGATCAGGGCAACCGTAACACGGGTGAAACGGAAGGTCGTCTGCGCACCAGCCAACACGGTGGTCAGGAAACGGCTAAGCAATTGGCCATGGCGTATTCACCGGATCTGCGTAAAGTGATGGTGCGCCGTATTATCCGGGCAGACGATCCGTTTAACATCGATCAGATTGTGAAGCCAGACGAGTATCAGAACAACCGGGCCGTGAAGATGGCTGCAAGTATGTTGTCTGACTCGGGTTACACCATCCGTCATGAACTCCCGACTGACCGAACCATGGAGCCAATCAACAACCTGCTCGATATGAGCCAGTTGAGCGGCGTGGCACTCGAGTTGGCTGAGAGCGGTCTTAATAAGCCTGAACCGGAACCAGCTCCACCTGCCGAACCACGTTACTCGGGTAAGCGCTTGCCTAATCCGGTAGCATTCGGTGAAGACCTGCACATGACCGGGGTTACCGGCGGTACTGACAATATTTACGGGGGCTTGTAATGGGCATGATGCAAATTAGCCTGCGTGAATGGGCCAACCTCACTGAAGCGGATATCCTTCGTTGTCGTGGTCACCGCCAAGCAGTAGAGGTGGTGGACGACGAAGGTAAGAAGACAATGTCCTGCCTGTTCGCGATGATGCTGACATGGCAAGGCTTGATCGTTCACCGCAAGTACAACAACGTGGCTTACTCGATTGACGAGCTGGTCCCGTCCAACAAGAATCCAGAACATAAGGAGGTGGTGTACAGCGACGATACTCTGGCCATTCCGGTGAACTGGATTCTGGAAAGCGTTATGCCGGAGATCGATGATCCTGTTGAGACTGACAGTATCAAGCGACTGATCCACATCTGGCAAACCAAACTCAACAACATGATTGTGGTGATGAGTGAGGCGTCGGTAATTTCGGCGACGGCTGAGTCTGTGGCCGAGCTGATGGAAGACGTCGGCATCATGGATATCCGTGACCGTATCTTGGCGCACGAGATCAGCATTGACGATGGCGAGAAAGTGTTCAGTAACTATCTGCGTGAAGCCGAGAGTCTGAATACCAACACCATGGCACTGCTGGCGCGGACAGGTGGCGTGAGTATCAACCAAGCATTCCAGACGACGATCATTCGTGGTTCGGTGTTTGACTTGAACAACACCATCTTCCCGAACTCGGTTAACGTGCCGTATGCTCACGGCATCACCAACCTGGCTGACTCCTTGGGTGAACGTAACTCATCCGGTAAGTCGCTGATCAACAACGGTAAGGGTCTGAAGGACGCTGAGTGGTTCCACCGCAAGATTCACTTGCTGTCGGCGCCGTTACACAGCATCTTGCACATGAACGACTGTGGGACGACTGTGGGCGTTCCTATGAAGATCCTCAACATGGAGATGGCTTTGTCCTTGATGGGCAAGTACATCATCCTAGCGGACGGTTCATCGGTTCTGATTGATCAACGCAACGTCGACACGATCAAGACCGGTGACGTCGTTACCTTCCGCAGCATGGCGTTCTGTAACTCTCACAACCCTGGCCAGCCGTGCGGTCGCTGCTACGGCAAAATGAAGTCGACCATCCCGTTTAACGTCATGATGATGAAAGACGCGAACGTGGGAATGTACTCGGGTACTACCTTATGTAACCCGATGGGGCAGAAAATGCTCAGTACTAAGCACTACATCCGCAACGCAACCTCGCGGAAGTTTGTGCCTCACGTCCGGGACAAAGATATCATTTATACCAACGGGGATGAAATCTTCCTGAAGGCTGAGATCTGCGTACCGGGTTCCGAGCTGATTCTGAAGTCGTCGATTGTTAAGGACCTGTCTGACCTGAAGTCGCTCGATGTATTGGACGACGTTGGGCTGGATAAGCTCCCGTACTTCTCTGACGTTACCTTCCGCTACCAAGTGGAAGACATCATGATGGGTGGCAAGACCACGCAGCAGCATTCGGCTATCACGTCGGTGTCGTCGCGTAATGCTCGTTTCTCCTTGGACTTCCTGCGCTTCGTGCTGGATAAAGGTTGGAACACGGTGGATAAGCGCTTCATCTCCATCGACCTGTCTGATTGGAACACGCTGGCTCCGATGTTTGCCCTTCCTTATACTCGTGAGGATTTGGACATGCACCGGGCTCGTGTGGAAAACTTCATGACCTTCAACAAGCGCAATACCGCATGGCGGAACCAAGTGGTAACGCCGAAGATCTTTGGTGAAGTATTGTCTGAGTTCTGGACACTTATTAACCAGGAGATCAAAGGTATTAACGCAGTGCACGTAGAAGCTCTACTGTATTGCTGTCTGGCCAGAGATCCAAACAACCTGTCCTTCGCAATGGCTAACGGTTCTGGGGATAAGTACTTCTCCAGTTTCATTAACTGCATCACCAGCCGGGGCGGAGGCGGTTTGTTAATCTTTGAGAAACAACAGAACGTTCTTAACGACCCGCGTACTTTCATGACCATGGACCGTCAAGGTTCCGTACTTGAGAGCTTCTGGGCGTTAGGTGCGTCTTAACACACCCGATAGCGGGAACCCTTCGGGGTTCTCGTTTATTTTGTTAAGAGGCTGCTACAATGCGCCACGTTGCCACTATCTCGCGAGCGCATAACTACCTCCGAATCTTTGGGTTCTACGGTGAGTTCGCCGCACAAGTAATACTGCCTTTCTGCCGGGCCAACCTTTACAAAATGGGGAAAGTGCCAATTCCTGGTACCGGTAGAACAAAGATGGAAGTGACTCATGTGTTTGCTCGGTCGAACTTTGACAAGAGTGAATACCGTCTCCCCGCAAGTTTGTTAAAAGAGTTCATCGCGTTCGCTCAGTATAAAGGCTATAACCCGTCTCGGGTTGAGCTGGTAACTGAACCGGAATTGGTTGGCAAGGACGTTCGATTTAAGTTTCGTCCTGGTTACGAGAACACCCGTCCCGGTCAGGATGAGTGGGTTAACTACCAATTGGCTCCGGGTGCTGTGAAGGTTAACAACGCCTCCACAGGTTACGGTAAAGCGCTGGCCAACAGTACTCCGGTCAGAACAGCTAAAGGTTGGAAGCCCATCGGACAGGTCAAGATGAACGATCTGGTCATGGCACCTGACGGCTCTCACACGTACGTCACAGGGGTTTTCCCTCAAGGCGTGACACCAACGTACAAGCTGACCTTCGAGGACGGCAGGACGGTTGTGGCGTGTCCTGAGCACCAGTGGGAAGTCAGAGCGGATGGCTGGTCAAAATGGGAGGTTAAGACCACCCAAGAGTTAGTGGACAGCCCAGAGAAAGTCTGGCGCATTCCTTTAACGGCCAGTGAACGCAATCCTGATCGCGGCGACATTATCGACGCCTACCTGATCGGGCAAACAGATCGGTTCCTGACCGAGAAGTACCTCGAGGGTTCTCACTCTCAGCGCATGGGGTTGCTTCGTGGGTTGTTGGACGCTACAGGTGAGCCACAGGCCGATGGGTCAATCATCTATCGCTCCGACTACGGTACTAGCGCCAAGATGGTTCGTGATCTGGTGTGGAGTGTAGGGGGTGTTGCAAAAGCCCATTACTCTGATGGTGATAATTACGTTGTGATTACCCACCGGACCCCACATGTCTTGTTCACCTTTCAAGAAAAGGTGGAAGCGATGTGGGAACACGACAACCGTGATCTGGCGTTGCGGATTAATCGGATTGAGATCGATCGACCAGTTGAAACCACCTGCATCTCGGTGGAGCACGAATCAAAGTGCTTTGTGATCAAGGACTACCTCGTTACGCACAACACCTACATGGGCCTTCGGACAATGTTGTTGATGGGCAAGCGAACCCTGATTACGATTCAACCTCGGTACATCACCACTTGGATTAAAGCCTTGGGTGACATCATCGACCTGCAACCTGCCGATGTCTTGGTGTGGGAACAGGACCTGTGCTTGTTGCAGGAAGTGATGCTGAGGGGTGAGATCGATCCGAAGGTCATCATTGTGCCGATGACACGCATTGACGTGCACTTCAGGAACGAGAAGAAGGATCCCAAGACTCCGAGCCTAGACAAGATCTTTGAGAGCCTCCAGTGCGGTCTCAGGATCATTGACGAAGGTCACGAGGCGATTCACCAGGTCTGCATTTCGTTGATGTATGGTAACTTCCCCAAGCTGGTTGTGTTGTCTGCAACTCTGTCTGGCGATGATCCGTTCATTAACAAGATCTATCGGATCCTCTTCCCAATTCACATCCGGCTTAAGGAACCGGAGCCTGAGAACTACATCGACATTGTCGCTTATCTGTACGACATCAACCCGCGACGTTATAACCTGAAGACCCAGCAGTTCGGTAGTTACAATGACCTAACCTGGGAACAGAGCATTCTGAACAATCGGACGGTCACCAACTTCTACTTTGAAGTGGCCAAGAAGATGTTCGAGGAGTATTACCTCGAATGCCGAGAGGAGGGCACTAAGTGTCTGTTCTTCTTCTCCAGGGTCAGCATGTGCGAGGCTATGCTCGAGATGTTCCTTAAGGAATACCCCGGCATGGACATCGTCACCTTCCACGGCGAGGATACCAAAGGTAAAGACGCCGATAAGTTGAAGTACATGAAACACGAGGTGGTCATTACGACACCTGGTAGTTGCGGAACGGGTAAGGACATTGATGGTTTAGTAACTGTGCTCTGTATGCATACGGTCGGTTCGACTCAACGCAACAAACAAATGATTGGGCGTTTACGTGACAAGGCGTTGAAGACATTCGACAACCGCATCACCCCACGGTTCGTATTCGGGGTGTGTGCTAGCCAGCCTAAGCATAAAGAGTACTTCCGCAAACGTGAAGTCGCCTTTGAGGCGAAGAAGAAAACGTTTAAGGTGATTGACTCTAACTGCGCACTCCAGTAGTGCGCGGTACCTTCATGAGTTACCGTTATGAATAAGAAGGATACTTACCGGACGGTGATCCTACGCTGTCCTAAGGTAGGGTTGCTCAGTCAGGTTGTCGAAGACGCCTTGGAAGACGCGATGTTCTCAGCCCTGTCGTATGGGGATGAGATTCTGGAGGGCACCTACCTAGGTGTCTACCAGCGTTGCCTCGAAGATCAGTTCTACGAGATCGACGGGGACGTTACGTTCAATGGGAGTGAGGAAGAGCACATTAGTTTCAGGCGTGATCCCTACTCCACGTTCCTTGGTTACTGCGATGAACTGACCAAAGCGTTGGAAACATTTGCTTTGGAAAATCGAACTGTGATTGATTTAGTACAGCGCCACCATTCCAATGGCGACATGCTACTACTCAAGAAACTTCCCAACCACTGGATAATTGCTGTAAAGGGAGGATGACATGGCGTTGTTTGAAAAAGACGACCGCGTCAAGTTAATACCACTCCTACTAAAGTGCCCCGGCATTCACAATGCATCGCATGTTGTTACAGCGGTGGTTGAGGAAGGCCTCATCGAAATGATGATGGATAGTGGGGCTGCTGATGATTGGTTTGACGATGGCTGGTATTATGGTCATCTCAAGGACCGTCTGTGGGATGGTCACGGCAACATCATCTTGGCGGCACATGGTGAAGAACTCTGGAACTTCATGAGCAATCCTGAAATCGGGTTCATCAACTACTGCAACCAAGTAGACGATTTGATTACGGCTTTTTATACCCATAACGAAGACGTGATCAACGCGGCATACAACGGGTACGACATTAAATCCATCAAGGTGGCTCGTGCCTACAAAAACCAATGGCTGCTGTTGGCCGAAGGAGTCAGATTATGAGCATTCGTTCCCTGTTCGTCCCTACACCCGAAGTAGAGCAATACAGCAACTACTACCTGGTGCAGTTGCTGGCAAAAGAGCGTATTCGCTGCATCATGGAAGGCGATCAGTTCAACGACATCAGCGGTGCGTTGGTTGAGCGCTATCTGGAAATCCCTCCGAAGCTGGTTCGCCAGGAAGATATCCAGAAGTACTGCAAGTCCGAAGGCAAGGTTATCTTGCAGTCGTTCGAGCGTTTCGAGAAAACGCCGCTGTACGCTGAAGCGATCCAGAACCTGAAGCCCTACGCCAACAACAAGTTCGAAATCACGAACGTTACCGCAGCCGGCATCGTCGTGTTGATCGAGGTTCCTGAACCGGCGGTCGCATGAAAAGCCTAACCATCAACTTAAACCCTGCAACACGGGAAGAGCTCTACGCAGACGTCAGTCCTGACTTCCTAGCGTTTATCCTGATGGAAGCGCTATTCAACGTCGTGAAGGATCTGCCCAACGCCATGGCGGTGTACATGCCGGTGGTGGATGATCCCGAAGTCTACATGGACGATCCAGAAAGCAACGTCATGGCGTCGCTGGAGTTCCTCATGGAAGTCATGAAGGAGATGGATGCGAAGACGGGTGTCGATGTGACGAATGAGGTGTACCTCAACGACATCGCCACTGTGCACACCGCCTGGGTTACTACCAAGCTGTGTCTAGCGATAGAAACCGTCTCGCAGTTCAACGATCTGGCAACGTTAATGGTCCTGGGGGACATGTTACGGTTGCCGGAGTTCATGGCTAAACTGAACTTCTCCACCACCCACTTAGGGGACAAAGTCATGTTCCTCCTGAGTGGCGCAATAGATCTGTAAGCAACACGTTCCTGTTAATGTTCCTAACGGTCCTTCCGGGATCCGTTAGGGATATGCTTGCCTGTCCCTACACTTCGAGGTATACGCATTATGGAATTTCTAGAGACGATGCTCAGCACCCCAGAAATGAAACTGTATCGCGAGTTCGAATACCCGTTCACGCTTGGTATCATTAATGACACGCTGCGCTCTAAGGTTGCTCACGACCCCGACTACGAGGTCTTCATGCCGTTGGTGTACTTCCGGCACGAAGCAGCGTTAACGGTGCCTGGAGCGAACGTTAGAGTGGCCCCGTACCTGTACTTCATTAGCAACAAAGGTCGCATCGCCAACCTACGAAATTCCACGGATCCAAAGTTTGTTGATTGGAACCTCGATTCCAGCGGTTACCCGCACATCGTGACGAACATTAAGAAGAAGCCTGAACCCCTGACTATTCACCGGGCAATAGCGTGTGCCTTCTTACCAGTCCCTGACCATTTGGCAGGGCACCATCCAAAGGACTTGATCGTCAGTCATAAAGACAACGACAAGGCCAACTTCGATATGGGCAACCTCCAATGGGTCATCCCACCTGAGAAACTCCACGCATAAGGCATAGCCTCTCCTCCCCATTACGGGGAGGAGAGGTATAGCTTGTTTATTTTTTTTGCTTCAACCACGAATCGCTGTCTTCAGATCCAGACGCACAACCGTACCACCCGCGGTGTGAGCTGCCTTCATTCGTGTCAACATGGACGTAGTCGGGATAAGCACTACCTCAGCACTGATACGAGTTGCCAGCATACCCAGACTCTCACCACAGCAAACACGACAGTAGTTGCCGTCAGGCGTGGTGCAATACTCGGTTACACGGATGGAGATCTTCTTGCCGATCAGTTTGTTGATGCTTTCTTCAGTAAGCAGTACAGCCTTACCGTCAACAATCTGATAGCCACCGATCCAACCTTTCTTGTTCTTGTCGTCGATACGGATCAACTCGCCCACCGGGCTACCGCAGTCTTCCATTGCGACAGAGGAACGACCCACCAGACGCAGGGTTTCTTTTACCTGAGCGCCACCGTCACCTGTTGCCATGGAACGGGAGTACGAACCCGCTACCGAGGTATTGATGTAGTCAACGATGTGCTTAGGGTCAATACCGGTGTTCAGCGACTGAGGCAAAGCCACCCAACCATCACCCGTGGCATTCGGTTCAATACCAAACGCCAAGAACATCCGCTTACGAGCCGTGTGAATAAACTTCTTGTTAATGAAGAAGTTCTTACTCGGACCCTTACGCTGGATCTCTTCGTCCATCTTTACCGCTTTGTCAACGATCTCGGTAAAGACAACCGGGTTGTTCAGCTCGTGCTTGTGCAGTTCGAACTGTTCATTGAGGAACTTAGTGATCGACGGATCAACCACCAGAATGTCCACGCCACCCGGTTTAATGAAGTGACTCCCCAACCCTTCGAGGAAGTTGCAGTTCTCGCTGAACTTCAGGCAGTCATCAACACTGGCCTTGCCTTCAGGAACTTCTTCACCCGGCTTAGGGTTGTCCACCATCAAGCGGCTCAGCAGGCCTTCAATCAGGCCCTTGGTGAATTCCTTGTTGACGTAGTCCACCTTACCTTGGAAGGGTTCCCAGAAGAGGATCACGTTGAATAGGAACAACCCGAAGGTGGTCTTGACCGCAGTGTTCTTCAGGCAGGGGTGGAAGTCAGCAGGGAGATCCATCAGGAAGTCCATGTGGAAGAGAGGTACCTTGGCATCCCCTTCAACCACTACGACTTCATCACCTACGAGGGTGTGGTACTTACCCCCTTCCACGAAGACCGCAAACGGGATCTTCTTGAAAGCCCCCGACGAGTCTTCGTCTTCAAACTGAATGGTGATCATGGACTGAAGTGCTGCTTTCAGCCCGTAACCCTTGTTATCAAAGCAGTGCTTGAGAAACTCGAGTTTAGTCATCGGTGAGTACCAACCGGTTAATGAGTGATTCAACCTGCATCATCGCTTGGTAGTCAGTGACGATGTCGGCGAGATAACGGATCAGCTTGTCTTTCAATACCGGTGTGTTCAGCTCACTGGCCAGGAAGATCGCCATGACTTCTTTACCGTACTGGATCATGTTGTCCGAAGTAGGTTCGTCAGTGAGGCGTTCCAGCTCACGGCGGTAGAAGTTCAGGAAGCTTTGAACAGACCCACCCACAGAACCGTTGTTACGGATGTGTTTGTAAGCCAGCGTTCCGTCCAGCAGCTCTTTGTTCTGGATGACCCGCTTTACGATCATCTGTGGGGGCATCTCAGTGATGTCCTCTTGCAACAGAGCGTCACGGATGGCTTTGAGCGTAACCTCGCTCACATCGTCTACCATGAGCTCGTAGACATCAATGTCGAAGTTCATACCCAGGTATTTCTGCATTACCATCAGGTAACGTTCTTTCGGTGGGATGTCCGCCGAGTCCAGAACGTCAGCCAGACCAATGAGGTCTTGGTAGTTGTGCAGGTCGTAGAACAGGGAGACCAATTGACACAGTTCGGTCAGACGCTCTTGACTGACTTCGTCTTCGTTGAGCGTGAAGCCCATCTTCACCAGCGTTTCGATTATATTGCCGGTTATGAGCTGAAACAGGTTATTTTTCTTTTCAGCGGTATGGACAGTGTCATCGACCAACATACCCAAAACCACGTTCGGCAGCAGGGAGTCAACGCGATCACCGTCGTAGCTCTCGTCGTCTTCGAGGTCACCGACAGATGATTCACCTGCTGGCATTCCGAGGAGAATTAAATTGAACCCCTCGGTTAATATTCTAGCTTGGGGCTCGGGAATAGAAGCCTTAAAGTCAGTCCAGATCCCGCCGATGAGGGTGGCGGCAAGATCTTCATCCTCATGCATCACTACCGCATCTTGGCTCTCAATAATCATTGGGGCTTTACCATTGGCTGTTAATTAAAAGGAACATAGCATATGGCTACCAAACAAACTTCGCTGCGCGCAAACAAACAAGCCAAACGTCAGAAGCGCGCTAAGCAAAAGCAAGTACACGCCCGTAAAGAAGAGGCGTTCAGCAAGAAGATCATTGGTCGCCGTGAAATGGCCAAGCTGTACTCCGAACAGGCCACCGACGAAAGCATTGCCGATCAGGCCAATCGTCGTCTGAAGCAGCTGAAGAAGAAGGTTCGTCAGGGCAAGATGACCAAGGCTCAGTTCGACGAAGCCACCAGTATGGAAGACAAGCTGACCAACGTCATCGTCATGCAGAACATCAACGACGTGATCCCTGCGATCATCCGTGTGCACTCCGGCGTTGAAGTGTTCTGCCGTCTGGCTGACGAGAAGCGCTTCGAGATCACTCCTGAAGAACAAGCGCTGATCAACCGTTGCGATGAACAGATCACCAAGGTGACTGAAGACATCAACGCAATCGTGGCATTCGTCGATGGCAAGAAAGAGCCTGAAGATTACATGGACATCTTCATGCACTACACCGAGATGCTGGCGCGTCTGTTTGACGGTACCATCCCGGACATCATGTTGATGCTCACCCCACGTAAGCCGGAAATCGACGGTTACGCTGACGAGCACCACAACAAGGAAACCACCCCGATCTTCGAATACATGCGCACCCTGCACTGCGAGCGTATGGAAAAGGTTTTCCCCCTGTACCACACCCAGGTTTCCGCTGAAGGCGACGCGGCTGACGTGCTGCACAGCTACACCCCGGAAAACCCAATGCCTTCCGACCCTGTGATCGACGCTGATGTCGCTGACGCGGTTCTGCTCGAAGCTCCTGATGTCGAGAAAGATGTCGTGGGCGATGACACTGAACATCTTCTGTCCACCGATGCGAATGCCGAACGCCTGCGCGAATCCATCGCCCAGCTCCAGGCCGGCGACGTTATCGAACAACCTGTTGCTTAACTTCCACGCTTCAAGGAAACGTTGAACATGAGTGAATCTGAAACTGGCCCAGTTGGTGAAGTCAACAATGTGGGCGGTGCGGTCAATAACGTAGGTGGTGCTGTTGCATCTCCTCCGGTAGCCGAAGCTGCGTATGCCGATGTGCATACCGCTGAAAACACCCCGATGAAGAAAGTCCTGCCTTCGGTGTCTGAAGTTACCCGTAGCGGTACTGAAGAAGATCGTGAACTCGGTTACCTGCCGATCTTCCTGGGCAACTCCCGCGCCAACAACGAAAAGGCTAACACCCTGCTTTCGAAGTGGCTGTCTGTGACGGCGATGCAGTCGTTGCACGAACGCGGTGAAGCAACTGAGGGCATGGTTGCTTCTACTAATGCTGACTGGGCTCAGTACATCGAAGCCAACTTCCCGAGCAAAACTCGTGAAGAAATGAACAGACTGTGCGCCGACCTCTACCGTTTCATGGAAGAGCATGTCGACAGCATCAAGATCCGTTCCAAGGTCATGAACGAAGACGGCATCTCCAACGTCAGCGATCGTGGCAGCGACATCGTCACCGGTGACATCCTGGGCAAGAAGCCGGGTCGTGCCACTAAGGGCTTCAGCGTATCGGAAGTAATGCGTCGCTCGGCGATGCGTGCGGAAGACGGTGAGTTCCAGTTCGACGTGCTGTTGCGTGATTCGTTCTGCTCGCTGACTTTCACCCGTCCAAGCAAGCTGGAATTGGCTGGTCTGGTCAACGACATCAACCGCACTGTTAAAGGCTACGTTCGCACCGTAGGCGGTAACACTGTGAGTCTGTCGGTGATCGCTGGCATGCGTGTGGTCTGGGACTTCTTGGCGGCTCGTATCGTCAACAGTTCGGTGACTGGCATTGTCGACTTCAAGGACCTGGTACGGGTTATCCGTTTCAGTGACTTCGGTACGATCTGCATGGCACTGCTGCGCTCCACCCACAGCAATGGTGTGAACCTCCAGCTGCGTTGTCTGAACGAGATGTGCGACTGGTCGGCGTTCGAAGTGGCAGACCCGGACAAGTTGGTTCGTGTTCGTCACTCCATCGAAACCGATGAAGAAGCGGCTATCTACGCCAACATCTTCAACTCCAAGATCAAGTACAGCATCGAAGAGACGCTGGCCATGATCGAAAAGACCACTTACGGTCTGGACAGCAACCGCGTCTACAACGCCGACAAGTCGATCTACTTCACCGTGGGTCCTGCGTCGCTGGCCGAAGCTTTCGAAACCTTCGACTACTACGCCGGTCGTATCAATCCACAGCTCCAGGAAATCCGTGGGCAGGTGGTTAACGAAGCCGAGTTCCAAACTCAAGTGGGTCTGTTGCTGACCACTCTGGGCTCGACCGAGTTCCTGCACTGGATCCAATCCTTCGTGTCCGTGGCCGCTCCTGGTAGCGATGACGAAGACGTGGTGTTGAAGCGTTCGGAATGTGATGCGTCCGAGTTCAACAAGGGTTGCATGGAAGTTATCCTGGACAGCAAAGAGCTGAACAAGAAACTCTCTGCCTTCATCCTGAACAAATCGCCTATGATGGCTCGCACCTTCGTCGCTGTGGCTAACTACCACTGCCCGGCGTGCAAGCGTCGTACCGAAGAGTTCCAGGATCCTGAACGTCGTTATGGTTACACCCCTATCGACCCATTCATGGCTTTTTTTACCCTCACCCAGTTGAAGCTGATGACTCAAGCGGCAGAAGCGGCAGCCGCCACCAAAGAAGCCATCTCCGAATAGAGTTCGAGAGAGAGTTCAGCGATGAGTATCGTGCAGTAGTAGCTAACCTGTTTGGACTGAATCTCAAAGACACCAGTCGAGAGAAGCTGGACTTTCAGGAAGGCATACTGCACGACTTCAACATGGGGTATTACGACCGTTCTACCCTGAAGCCTCATTCCTCTGTTGCATTCATTGAAAAGGAGAATGAGTACTACCACCCGTGGTCGATTGACGCTATTGGTCATCAATACGGTTGGGGTAAATTGAAAGACATCATCCCACTCAATGATTACCTTAACCTGCCAGCTTTCTTAGTGGAGAGTTTAGTTAAGGGGATTACCAAAGGGGATGAGCAGCGGGCTAAGGCTGATGCCGCTGCGGCACCACCAACGGACGGGCTTTCTAAAGAAGACCGAGAACTGTTGGCGTTGGCTAAAAAGCTTAATATCAGCAAACCGTAAACCATCTAAGAATATCTCTAAGGGGGCGACTCCTTAGGGATATTCTATGACATCACGTCTCTATTTTTGCCTTATTACTCAGACGAAAGGGCCCTTTCAATGAGCACCAACGATTCCAAAGAGTACACCCCTCCGGCTGTTGACGAGGTGGGTAGTGTCGCTGATAAATCCCCGGTTGTTTCTACTGCCGTGGTTACCAAGCAAGCTCCAGCAGCGCCTGTTAACAAACCTGCTGAAGCACCAAAAGCCGCCGAGCCTACCCTGGCTCCGATCCCTGATGTCATCGGTGTGGGCAAAATGCTCAACGCCAAAGGCACCCTGGTCACTGCCGACATGATCGCTCGTATCGATCGGCACATGAAGTTCCTGCGTGGCGATGAAGGTTTCGCCAGCACCAAGGAACGTGACGACGAGATGGTTAGCTTCATCGAAACCATCGGCAACACCCTGAAGCAGGACTTCGAAGCGTATGTGGTTGTGACCGACCACCTGCTGCAACAAATCCGCGACAACCAGAAAGTCTTCACCGGTGGCACTGCTTTCCGTTTCCTCCAGGGCATCAGCAAAGGCGCCTACCGTGACAACGTTGCGGCCTACCAGTCTTACGTTGAACTGCTGACCAAGTTTGCGGTGAACTGGAACGTTCGCTACAAGCTGAAGAAGCTGGTCGACATCACCTATGCTGTACGGACGTTGCCGCGTCAGGGGCAAGTGAACCTGACCCAGTACTTCAACAAACTCGCCAGCGTTTAATCGCCCTCCTCCAACTCTTAAGAATCAAGGAAGCTGCATATGGATCCTCTTGCTCTTGTACCCGGTGAAGAAAACGAAGTTTCGTCGATCCCGGATATCCCTCATGTCGAAATCATGTTCGACGCCATGGACGACACTATCGGCGGCGTGACCGGCGCTGAAGGTTTCGGTCTGACTGAAGCCCAGCGTTATGCTGAAGGCGTTCTGATGGCCAGCGGTACTCTGCGCGCCAGCTCCATCGACGGCAACGAAAGCTTCTTCAGCGCTGTTGGCGGCGGCTTGAAGGCTACCTACGACTACATCGTCAAGATGTTCAAGTCGGTCTGGGAGTTCTTCTTCAAGCGCGACGTGGGCAAAGAAGTTGACGCGGCTGTTGCCGAAGTCAAGGAACTGGCTGCTGAAGTAGCGGCGGTTGGCACCGGTAACGACAAGCAGATCGAAGACCAGTTCGACAAGATGCGCAAAGCATCGATCGCGGCTGCTGCCGAATCCGACAAGAACGCTTTCATCGGTCGATTGAAAGAAGCCGGCCTGGATCTCACCGAGAAGAAAGCACTCGTGAAAGAGATGGCGAATGAGTTGCCGAAAGTCAACAAAGACGCCCAGAACCGCTTCAAGCTGGCGGCCATGGCCGTGATCGACGCCAAAGGCAAGTACATCGGCGTAGTCGAGAAAGCTGAAGGCGACGAAGGCGGCAAGTTCGAACTCACCGAAGACCTGGCCAAGGACATCGTTGGCGAAGCCAAGTCCATCGTGCCGAAAGAACAGGCCGTCATCACCGCGCTGAAAAACCGCGAAGAAGTCAAGTCCCAGTCTGACGCCGCTGTACTGGCCAAGCTGATCATCGACAACCTGAACGGCGTTAAAACCCTGGCCGCCAGCTTCTCCAAACACGCTCCTCAGGTCAGCACGAAGATCAAGGAATGCCAAGCGTTCCTGGCCAAGACCGACAAGGACGACAAGGGCGACTGGGTTGCCAAGCACAAGAACACCGAGCTGGGCATGCTGCGCGGCATTCTCTCCTTCACCACCGCCATTGCGCAGTCGATGAAGAAGACGATCTCCGTCCAGGTTGATCTGCAACACCGCACCAATAAGGTCTTCGGCCTGTAAGGCGTCGGCAAACTGAGCCAGAGCAACTTTAATCGGTTGCTCTGGCCCTTTAACCTATATTTGCTTATTTGGGGAATACGACATGGAAGCTAGCGAAGATTACGGTCAGATTGATAACGACCACCTGGAAACCATCTTTGTTGCAATGGACGACACCATGGGTGGCGTTACTGGTAGCGAAGGCTTTGGCTTGACCCGTGCTCAGGAATACACCTACGCGGTGTTGGGTGCAAACGACAGCCTGACCCGTCAGCAGAAGGTTGATGGTAACGAAAGCTTCTTCGGTTCTATCGGCGATGGCCTTAAAGCTGTCTGGGAATACGTCCAGAAGTTGTTCAAGTCTATCTGGGGTTTCTTCTTCGGTAAGAAGGAAGGTGGTGCTCAGGCTGAGATCGATAACACCAAAGAAGCGCTGACTGTGGCGAAGGTTGCGCTCGAAAAGCCATCGGGGGACACGAAAGCCGTTCAACACAAGCTGGTGGAAAGCATGCAGAAGGTTGTTGCTGATCCAGTGACCACCCCTGCCGAAGTTAAGGAAGTCCAGGAACTCATCCAGGTCATCCAAGCCACCCCGGCTCCTTCTCCTGCTGAAACCAAGAAGGTCGCCGAGAAGTTCGCCAAGCTTAACCACAAGCAGCAAAAGAAGTTGCAAACTGGCCTTAAGCTCGTGAAAGAGAAAGGTGCCGGCTTGGTTGCTCACATTACCAAGCTCCACACTGATGTGGAAATCCATGTGGGTGCGAATGAAAGCTACAACTTCTACAAGCACCTGATCACCGAGATCTACAACAATGATATCTCGGCCATCCGTTCCGCCATCAACCACATCGACGGCGCAATGATCGTGAGCGATATGGGTCAGGGTGCTCGTGTGCTCGAAGTGCTTCAGCATCAGATGAAAACCATCGACAGCATTAACGGTTTCATCAAAGCCAACAAGCACAACCTGGAGCATCGTATCACCGAGTGCGAAAAGGCTTTGAGCTGGTCGGATAAGCATGCTGAACGTAAAGCCGGCGCCCGTGCCGAGCTGGCTGTGGCGAAGGACATGATGATTGCGATCAACAGCACCGTCAGCTACGTCCACACCACTTGCCTGACCATCCAAAGCCTGTGCGACACCGTGCGTCGTATCTTCGGCCTTAAGTAACACCCAAGCGTGAATAACCCTACCCATTCCCTTTGTCGGGGAATGGGTAGGGTATGGTTGCTAGGCGGCTCTTTTCATTGCTTCATTTTCTTGCAGTTTCTTCAGTTCAGCTTCTTTACCTTGTGCGATCAACGCTTCTTCGAAGATCTTCTTCAGATCACGAGGAGCAGGGAAACGGAACAGGTCATGACACAACCCGAATGCGTTAGCCTGTGTACTGCTGGCGTAGTTAACCGCGATCTCTCGGAACTTCATAGGGTCAGCCCCTTGAATACCGTAGACCTCCGCCATGGTCGTTTTACCACCGGCATTGAGCGCAAGGGTTGCTGTTGGGTAAGCACCTTCCACGTCGATGTCAGAAGTATCCGTACGACCGTTACTGTAGACGTCCTCCAGCCCGGCAAAGAGTAACTTACCGAAGGAAGCGTTCTTCTCAGTATCGAGCAACGCAATCCAATCACCCAGAGTCGGCAACTTCTCAGAGAACTGTTTATCCCGGTTGCTTGGAGTTGAACCCCATACGTAACCACGCTCACGCGCCATGAAGGACAGGGTGTCCGAGATCATGCTTGGCTGAGACACGTAGTTGAAGTATTCCGAGTATTTCAACAACATCGGCAACGAGAGACTGAAGTCACTGGTCTTCTCGTTAATCTCTTCAATAACGAAGTTGTCGCAGATGTTGTACATGGAGTACAGGTACGGGTGATACTGCTGCATGTAACGATGCCACTGAGGAGAGCCTACGCCGTGCTCTGCGCCCTCTACGGTGTACAACTTACCCGGTACTTCCTCTTTGGTCGCAATGCCTTGCAGAGAGGTGTCCTGGAGCTTACCTTCAACTGGTTGGCGCTTGATCGCGTAGAACGAACCCGCATCCGCAAACTGAAAGGTGGCCATGGTGCGAATGGTTGGGAAACGCTCTTGCCATTCCAACGGCATCTTCGTGCCATCTTCTTTATGCTTGTGCGTACGACCCGGGTGATACTTGTAGGACTTGTACTCACGAGGAATGCGAGGATCAGAATACACCTGAGCCAAGTCATAGCCGTCGGCCAACAAAGCTTTCTCGTTAGCCTCCATGTCGTAAGCCGCGTTCCAAGCAGCTACCCAGTCCGGTTCCCATTCGTGCATCTTCTGAATACACGCATTAACCACCTGCCCCGGAGTATCGAACAACTCATACTCGATCGTGCAGTTACGACGCTTGACGTGGTCACTGAGGTACTTGTACTCAGCTTCCTTCAAGTTCTTGATGATCTCGTGGTCTTCGAGATGTTTGCCGGCCTTCTCGGAATACCAGCCACGACATGCCGCGAAGTACGCTTTGGTCTTGAAGGTCACCGAGGCCATCATGATCGGCACGCCCTTCTTGAACATGTCGCCCTCAACGTCATAAGCCGCTAAGGTGTAAGACTCGGTTTCTTGATAGTCGCCGTACTTCTCGAAGAAGCGTCGCTTGAAGTGAACTGGAGGGGTTTGATCCAATCCGAATACGTGAGGGTTGTTCTTTGCCTGACGAAGGTCATACGAGCTGTCAGAGCGCCCGTAGTAATACTTGTTGACCGCAGCTGCCAACGAACACCGAGGTACCTTGTACTCTTTGCACATGGACTCTTCGATGTAATCTTTGTGCTGCTTGAACTTGCGTTTGTCTTCTTTAACGATCCAGATCGGCTGCTTGTAGTTCTCCAGCGAGATCAGGGAATTCGAACGTGAACCATCTTCATGAATATTGGTGATCTTGGCGCACAGCAAATCTTTGTTCTTGTCAAAACGATTAATCGACTGAGCGGCATGTTTGCACACTTTGGCAATTATGGGGGAGCTATTTGGTTCCATGGAGTACCCTGCATTTTATGCCTGCTTTTGACACTATATTAATAGGGTCTGTGTATAACTTAAAGGAGCGTCCGCGCATGATCTCTATTGATTTTCTTAAATCCGACCGTGCTGGTAATGAATTCATTGACTTCCAATCCACCCGGTTCTACGACGTCCTGAGTGCTGCCTTCGAGAGAAATATCTCGACGGAGTCCGGTAAGGCTGTCCTGAGCGAAAACATCGGTGACGAGATCCTCCCGATCATCGAAGAGTTCACTGGCTTCAACAACATCAACATCAACTACGAAAAGAAAGGCAACCTCGCGGTTGACACCGGTTACTTTTCGCCGCATCACGTTCTCAACAACGACGGTGTAGACCAGTTGATGGGTATCACCAAGACCACCCTGTACCGTTGGTTTGCCGAGAACAAGGTCAAGATGTTCAAGGGGACTATTGACTACAAGACTGGTAAGGTCGGCGGTAGCTTCAAATCGGTTCCAGTTAACTTGTACATCAACGTCAACCTGAACGATACGTTTGAACCAGCCAAGATCGCCAAGTACGGCGTTCCTATCCACGGCATCATGGCGGGTGCTGTTGCTCACGAACTCGGACATGTGTTCGGTGGTTGCATGATGATCTACACCGCTGCTTCGGACAACCTGGTTGCCAAGGCCGCACTGATGCACTACCGCAAGGCTGAGCGTGAAGAAGACCGTGTGGTGGTTCTCAAGGATGCTGCGTCGATCCTCGAACTCGATCCAGCCAAGATCGCTGAACTGCAAGCCATTGCACAGAACCCTACCGATGAGGCGTTCGTCCTCTACTGGAACAAGTTGACCGTACAGCGTAACAGCCGTCGTAGTTTGTCCGTGGGTGTTGAACAGATGTCGTCAGAAGTAATTGCTGACATGTACGCCCTTCGTATGGGTTGTGATAAAGGCATCATCGCTGCTATCTCCGCCTTTGCTGATGTCGGTGCTATCACCATCGTGATCAACAGTCTGATCACCGCAGCCCTGACCACGATCATCCTCGAGCTGATCTTGCTGACACCAATCACGCTGTTCGTTGCGGCGAGCACCACCTTGGTGCCGTTCATCGTTTTCAGCGGCGCAGTGTTCACTGTGTCGTTTGTTTGTGCTTACTTCGGTCGTGGTTACTCGGGTGTGTACAACGCCGACCACCGTCGTTTCGAAGATGCATTGCGTCAGATGATCGCCAAGATCCGTGAAGACAAGAACGTTAGCCCGACTGATAAAGCCGAACTGGTTAAGTCTGTCGACAAAATGCTCGAGCTGAGTAAGAAATTCAAACCGTGGTACGAAGATACTGTTATCAAGCGTGCCATGGGTTGGGTCTTCAATGGCGGTGATTTCAAGCTGCAAGAGATCGAGCACTACACCCAAGTTCTTGCCAACCACGAGATTAACAACTTCTCTCACAAGTTGGCTGCGTTGAAAGCCCGCCGTGATCCAGACAACATCCAGGAACGAGAAGAAAACAAAACCTTCGAGTTCTAATCCACCAGTTTGCCACCCTTAATGAACAGGAGCATTACCATGTCCCATTTGCCTCACGTACTCGACTACAAAGCCAAACTGGTAGAGCTGGGTATCACTTGCCCTGAGCAGTGCGCCAAGTTCGCGCTGGAAGCCTACGCCACTGCGATCATCCGCAGCCACTTCAAATCCTCGTGCAGCATCGGTCTGAGCGAAAACGAAGAAGAGCGCGTCTGGGCTCAACTGGATCGCTGGAACAAGATCTCCCCAATCAACGGTTCGTTTGTCCACGCCACCGTTAAAGACCGCATGAACCGCCTGCGCGCTTCCCTGATCCTGCAAGGTAAGCTGCCTGAGCCTTTCACCGTGGTTGTGGTGGTTGAAGGCACCGAAGGCGTTGACATCACTCAGTGCGAGCAGTTCCGCGTGCTGGTGGACTACCTGATGTCCGAGCTGGATAACGGCCATGAATGAATTCCTGGACGCGTACAAACAAGTCGCCAGCGGTCACCCGGACGATTCGTACGAGCCTGGAACCGAGAAACAACGTGTTGATCTGACCGAGATGTGGAAGGAAACCCAGCAAGACGAAGCCACCATGATGGTTACTGGTGCCGAGTCGTTGCAACTGGGTAAGTTCTCCAAGCGCGTCGCCGCCCACTTCAAACTGGTGGGTCACGAGCATTACGACCCGTTCCCGTCTGAGCGCAATGCCCGGGTTGGTGCTGAGGGTTTCTTCGGCGCCATCGTGGAAGGTTTCAAGAAGTTCATCGAGAACATCATCAAGTATATCCGCATGGCGGTGAACTGGGTGGTGGATACGGTTAAGGGTATCTTCGGTTTCCGTAAGAGCGCACGCATCAACAAGGAAATCAACGACAACCTGGGCAAGATGAAACAGGAATTCGTTACGACGCTGAGCGGTCTGGGTTTCCCGGCAGCCGACTACAACGTCGAGAACTTCCTGATGAACCTGCCGCCTAACCAGGATCGGGTTGCTCAACTGACTCTGATGAAGAGCAAGTTCGAAACCGATCAGGGTACGATCGACTCGTTGGTTGAAGCCATGCCGTTGCTGCAACAAGCCATGGTTAAGCTGAACCAGTCCGCTGACAAGATTACCCGTGCTAACCAAGCGCTGCGGACTAGCATCGGTAAGGAGTACACCAAGACTCGTGTTCGGGCAAGCACCCCTTCGCTGGGACGGACGGCAGAAACTTCACCTGAAATCAACCGCCTGCTCAAAGAGATCTTGGAAGTATCCACCGCCCTCAACGTCGATGCGATCTCGGACCAGGTCTCCAAGCTGTACGAAGTTCTGTACAGCCTGAAGTTCAGCAACGAAGAGCTTCAGAACGGTTTCAGCGAATGCCGCAAGAAGATCCAGGAAACTCTGGTGACTGAAAGCGTCAAGATCCAGAAGCAGGACGTTCCGCTGTTGCTCAATCAGATCCAGTTCCTCAATGCGCGTTACATTGAGATCACCGAGAACACCGTTGACATCCAGAAGACCGACTTCCGGAAACTGGGTGATATCGTCGAACGCGGTGAAGCGGACAAGATCGAGCAGATCGCTGGGTACTACAATCAACCACACCTGCTGGCGGCTTATCAGCAACTGTGTGTCAACGTGCGGAGCTACACCCAGTTCTGCTTCAGCGTGTCGAACTCGTTGATGCTGGTAGAACGTCAGGCGTCGAACTTGGTTGACTGGTACAACCGTGCGCACGCCTACTACTACCACGCCTTGCTTGACGATATGGACACCATCGCCAAGATCAACCAAGACGCGCGCAGCAAAGGCCATAGTCCGTCGGCCGATGTGGAAGGTTACCCTTATGAGGCCGATTTGGTCGTTATTAAGGACGCAGACGCGAAGACCTTCTACGAACGCAACAGCAAGGTCGTGAACGAGATCATCGTCCAAGACTTGGCCGGCGTGAAAACCTCGTTCAACAACTTCGCCAAACAAACTGGCTGGGGGAAATTGGTATGACCGACGTTACCTACGATCGTCTTGTCGAGTTCCGTAATGCGGCACGCGAAGAGATGGTTGCGCATACTGATGCGTTGAAGACCTTGGCGGAACAACTTCGTGAGGGTGTCAGCCTGAAGGAAGCCAACGAGATCATCAACCGCTTCTGGCCAACCCGTGAAGCGAACGACCTGAAGGTTCGCATGTACAGCACGTTCCCTAAGGAGAATGGTCAGATCATCCTCAACATGGGGCTGGACAAGCGCATCAGCGATTCCATCAGCACGGACAAGACTCGTCAGTACTTCAACGGGATGGGTGTTTACATCCAAAGCGAAGTGCAGGTGATCCTGGACAACATCAACGCACGCCCTCTGGACTGTCCTGACACGGCCCGGATGCTCAACGTTGTTAAGGCTCAGGTGTCTCGTTACATCAACTTCGTTAACTGGGGTGTGTACGAGATCAAAGCTCAGCTGTTGGCTTCGGGTCCAAAGAAGTGGGTCGACTTGACCACTACCGTGGAATCCGTTGAAAACGGTGACTACCTGTTCCTGGAAAACATCCCCGACCTGATCGGCAAAGCTCACGACAAGTTCATCGAGGAAAACTTCCCGACGTCCTACAGCGTGAGCCTGTCTGATGTGGACTGGCGGTTTGGTTCGCTGGATGCAGTCATGGAACTCTCGCTGTTGTTTGCGGGCTACCTGCACTCCTTCACTGATCCGGACTGAGCGCAAGCGTGAATAACCCCTACCCCGCCGTTGCTGGCTGGGGTAGGGGTTATGTTTGCCTTTAGATATTTGCGGTACTGGCATCGTGCGGCAAGAAGATGACGTCAATCGCCTCCTTAACACCCACACCACCATCACCCGACAACTTCAGCATCTTGCGAACGCAGAAGCCAGTGAGTGTGTCGGCGTTACTGATAACGTCAACAGTGGTGTCACCCGACAAGGCACTCAGCTTCACGCTCACCACTTGGTCGCCAGCATCCTGCATCAGACTGGTAACGAAACTGGTGATAGCGATTGTGGTAGCCCCGTACAGCGCCATGTTGATAACCCGTGGCGTGCTGTCGGTCAACGCATCCTTCAGGTTCTGGTTGCGATAACCAGCGGCCGTCAGGTAATACGTAATGGTGAATTCCAGGTCCTGCTTGAGGAACGACTCGTAGTTGCTGTTGACCACAACCTTTTGGTACCCCAGCTTACTGCGCGGCTGGTAGAACAAGTCAGTACGGTCCAGCGCTTCCGAGGTAAAGGCTTCCATGTCTTTGGTGATGACGTTAACGAAGTAGTTCTTCGTATCCAGAGCAAACTGGATGTCATACGGGTCGTCAGAGAAGAAGTAGTTACCGTCGAAAGCAATGAAGTCCCAATGGTACTTCAAGTCACGAGGCGCTACCTCAACCGGCTTGCCTTGTGCATCCACCACCACGTCCACGCCAGCGCGGTACAATAGACGAGGGGTGCCATTGTCGTTGTACACCACATCCCCGATCTTGTGCTCCAGGATAGGCAGTCCAGTTTCAGGATCGAACACCAACTCACCGTTCTCACGCTTCAGCTTGTTGTCCTGATAAGTCTCAGGAACGTCAGCCGCGTAACGCAGGTACTGCGCCTCACCCACCAACGGACGAATCCGGCTGTACAGGTTACCCATCAGTTTCCCGAAGGTAATACCGTAGCTGGTTTCGATGATCGCCACCATGTCTTCAGGGAAGATGGTTTGATCGATCTTCGCATCAGAGTCCGACTTACTGAACTCCATGTCCCCTACGAAGCAGAAGATGAAGGTCATGTCGATGGCCAGTGTCGAGCCAGTGCTTGGCTGAACCGTACCGAACTGATGCAGGTTGGTGAAGTAGATGATATCGTTGACGTCCACATCGAACTTGGTCTCCATACGGAATTCCCAAATACGTTCGTTGTCTTCAGTCACGCCCACCAACACACCCGCAATACTGGCCAGGCTACTGGAGTCTTGTGGGTTGATCGACAGTTGCAGACCCAGCTGGTTGTTGTCCAGCTGTTTATACGCATCGTTAGACTTGGTCACGACTGTGATCAGGTAACCCGTGTCGATGTGGTCAATCGCAATCGAACCCACACCCAGTTCAAAGCCCAGGGTAGAGTTCTCCGCCACGAAGGTCTGGTTACGAACCACCGGTGCATCAAGGTGATAAGTGCGCAGCACAGCTTGGTTGTTGGTCATGTCCAGCACGTAGTAGAACGGCGTGTAGACCAGAGTGCTATCAGCGGTCAAGTCAACCAGCTGTTCACTCGACATCCCCAAGTAGCGATCTTTGTTGATTTGGTTAACCAACTTAGACGTAGGCGAGGTGATATCGAACAAGACGTTGTGCGGGATGGTAATGCGCTTACCGTTGTCCAGCACCACACCTGCGCCCACCAGATCGTTCGCCGAAGCCAAGTGACTGCCCACGTAGCAAGACATCGGAGCGTAGAAGCCCTTGTTGTCCTGAATAGGGAGTTCCTTGCTCAGGGAGTATGCGCGACCGGTCAGGTAGTCGATGGTCTTCACAGAACCGTAACCGTAGTTCTCAACCTTGCCTTTCAGGTTGCTCTGAGTAATCGGGGTGTTACGTTGACGACGATCATCGATGAGGGCTTGCTTCATCTGGTTGAACGGGATCGGGTTGCTACCACCAGTGGTAACCGTGGTCATGGCCCACGCAGCACCCTTGGCGTTACGCAGCATGGCCGAGGTATCACCCAGCTTACCTGCACCGTAACGGAAGTCCTGGTAGTTCGGGATGATCACCTGCGAAGGGGTCAGGGTGAGGTTCTTGGTCAGTTCCCCTTTGGTGGTGTAAGCGTAAATGCGAATGGAGCCCGTACCCAGCTTGTTGGTGATGTAGACGTCCGGGATCTCGTAGTTGAACAGGTTGTTCACTGTGTCGATGTCCAGCGCCAGCGTCACCGTCAGTGGATCGAATACATCCTGATCGTAACTGACCGCAATCTCCTTCAGGACGTTGTCCTTGACCAAGAACGCACGCACACCGAACAGGTAGTCCGGATACTCAACAGTGCCGCGGCAACCCGAGCCTTCGTTGGACGTGATGTTCTCGACCGACTTAATAGCCAGCTGAGTCACCGGAATGTTGAACAGTCGGTAAACCGTACCGTTAACAATCTTCTTGTCCTTGTCGATCAGGTTAGTGCCGATCGGTTGGAACGGGTTATTGGTCTGCTCGTCGTACACAGCCTGCCAACCAGCCTTCTCACTCCAGCGGATTTCAACACCGTTGTTAACAGCAAAGGAATAACCGTTAACGTCGAAGGTCGAGTCCTTAGGAATCAGGATCGCTTGGTAGGTAAAGGTGGTCTTACCCTGAACGACCGTGACTTCTTTCGAGATCTCTTTGAAAGCATCTTCGGAGATCGCCCACTGCATGGTGGATTCCGACGGCATGGCGAACAGACCAAAGCGTTCGTCGTCACCCATGTTGCGGCTGAGGTCGCTGACGTTACGAGCGTGCTTCAAGGCCACCTTACTGGTGGCATCACTCAAACGGTTCAGGAAGCCATGCGAGGTACCCAGGATCAGGTCCATGCAGAGTACAGCGGGGTGAGCTTTGCTGTTCAGCTTGACGGTGCCGTTAAACCAGTTGCGTTCGACTTCGTCAATGATCAGGTTGATCCCACGCTGTGGGTTATTCGCCAACCGTTCCAGGTCATCTTGGGACATAGCCATTAGAGCCGACTCCAGTATTCTAACTTCATGGTGTCAATGTTGATCCACGGGTACACTTCATACCCACCAGAGAAATACTCGGACATGGACAACAGACGGTAATTTTGCTCACGCACCGCAGGCAACATACCTGGGTTGAACTTGACGGTGGTGCGGTTGAACATGTCGGCAATTTGAATGTTACCGAAACGGAATCCCACGGAGGAGAAGTTAATCTCCAGCTCATCCTGCCCTTGACCACGCAACGTATTCTGTGTCCGGTCGATGGTACTGAAGGCACCCGATGGGAACGTCGTAGGCACGGAACTACCGCTACAGAACAACCACTCGATACTCCGCATGTCCTTGTTCAAGATCATGTGGTAGATGCGGCAGTCGTAATCGACGTAGTTCTCGATCAATGCCTCGGGATAAGGCTCCATCCCTTCATCGCCCAACTTCACCGCTTCGATGTAGTGGACCCAAGCTTCAAACATATAAGGAAGCACGCTAGGCTTGGACGTGTGGTAGGACTGACGCATGTCGTAATCGTAGTTCACTTTAAGCACGCTGTTCACGTACTGGTAAACTTCTTTACGGAAACCAGGAGTCGACTTACCCATGGTCAATTGCAGGTCAGGAAAGCCCGAGCTAACCTTGAGGAAGTTGGAGCACGGTGGGATCCAGGGATACAACGGATCAAGGATGTCGGTGAGCCCACTGTTACCACGTCCCCACGTCGGATCCAGCAAACCTTTAATGTAAGCCATCAGCGTGTTTTTCTGAGGCTTGTACAAAGGAGCCAACTGCGGGTGTTTAATGACGTTTTCGTCAGACAGGTTCAACATCGGACGGCTAACAAACGCTAATCCTATGGTGTCGTCGGGGATGGGCGCTAGCTGGTTCCCTGGACCGAGAATTCTGATGCCTCGGAGCATGTTAACCAACGCACTCTGGTAACCAGGTCCACCATTTTCTCTGAACGCATAATCTAGGTATTCGGGGACGCTATGTGAATCAAGCGCGACAGTAGGTTTCTCGTTTCCTGGTGTCCCGTCAAACCATCCCTCATTAGAACTTGGGCTATCAGCCATAAATTATTCCTTCTTGGAGAGGTTAACATGATCGGAAGTGTACTTAATCTGGGGTCGTTCTTTCTCGACTTCGCGTCTAAGATCTACCCAGACAGCAAAGATATCGGGTCGGCTGCTCAGGTAGCCGAGCGGGCAAAACATTCATACAATGTGGTTTCCACCACGTCGGTGACACAGTCCGCGAACCAAGCAATCATTGCCCCAATGTGCGTGATTGAAGGCTCGCTGCTGCACCAAGAATTCATGTCCGACTTGATCCAAATCATCATGTTGCGTGACGTCGTGGCCACCCTGACTCACCTGGCTTTGCAGAACTCTGCTGGCATGGGTGTCAAGGTCCGTGACATCGTCGGCACCATCAACCCAAATCGCGGCGGCATGCTGTCGATCCTGGGTGCTGAGGCGTTGAACGACAACATCGTCGGCAATGAAGACGACAAGAAGGACGACGACGAAGGCAAGACCAACTATGTACAGGTTGGCGGCAAGACCTTCCCGGACATCCACGAGTTCGCTCCGCTGGCCATCGGCAAGGTAGTCAACGCGACTATCTACGGTGACAACGGTGCCAAGATCGAATTCCCGCTGACCTTCCGTCAGATCCCAGTTCCGACTCAACCGAAAGACTTGGCTCGTGTCTTCTCGGCTGCCAAAGGCGACGACGGTTTCTGGGCTCGCATGCTGATGGTCAAGACTGGTGAGATCACCTCCCCGGAATTCGTCAGCGGTCTGGACATCGTGAAAGAGCGCTTCCGCCTCAAGAACGAAGACATGTCCGGCTACTACAAAGAAGCCCTGAACCGCGAAACCGGCAACCGCATGGCGGCGATCCGTACCGGTCTGGTCAGTTTCAACAACCTGGCCAACACCTTCGTCTTCACCAAGGACACTGCTAACCAGCTCGAGCTGGATATCGGTAAGCGCTTTGACGATGCGAAGTCCCGTGAGTCGATCTTCTCGGCGGTCAAGGCCAACACCATCGTCGTGTGCAACGAAGACCGTGGTATCTACACGTTCTACACGCACGGCGCGAACATGGCGGAGACTTACACCCGTAAGGATCTGTCGTCCAAATCCAAGAAAGACACCGGCAGCAACACGCTGGCTGATCTGGTCAAACTGTTGAACGGGGGTGCGTAAATGAACGCAGTTGAATATAGTGCTGGCGTACAGACGTTCAAGCAAGAAGACATCATCTCCTCCTTGCTGAACATCACTGTTGCCGCCACTGATCTCGAATCCAACATTGCTCGTATCAAGAACAGCAATGTGGACCTGAGCGCCGTGGCCGGCCACTGGATCATCACCAAGGGTCTGGAAAAAGCTCTGCGTGCCAATGGTGTGCACATGGGTGAGCTGCCGGAAACCATTTCCGCTGGTCTTGCCTGCATCCAGGCGTTGGTACCTGAAACGATCAAGTTGATCAAGGGCTACAACGAAAAGATCTGGGACGGTAAGTTGATCACCCTTAAACAGGTGAACATCCTCAACCTGATCGAGCACCTGACCTTCTGGATCAAGTACGTGCGTATGGTCTTCGATGTATTGCTGACCATGAACAACAAGGACATCCAGCCTGACCAGTACCTGTCGAAGTATGACACGCGCTGGATCAATGGTACCGAGTTGTTCTTCCGTACCCTGACCGTCGAGCTGCTCAAGGGCTCCCGTGGCATCCTCCTGCGCCTCAACAGCGTGCCGGATGTGGAAGTCAGCCAGAACTCCCTGGACGTGCTGGAAAGCATGGAGGGCGATGCCAAGGTCGACCTGCTCAAGCAAGGCTTCGGCGTGCACATGGTCAACCCAGTGTTCTGGTTCCACCTGGCCTGGGCCAAGATCAACATCATGCGCATCGAAAACATGCGTCGTGATAACGAACTGTTCGCGATGAAGATCTCGCAAGCCATCAACAAGAAAGGTGGCGGTGAAGATCCACAGCTCGAACGTCAGATCGAAATCTACCAAGACGAGATCATCAAGAACACTGTTGCCATCGAACAGATCGAGAAGAAATATGCCTGATTACAGACTGATCAAAAACGGCTACGTGGAAGCGTCGTTGTCCGATCAGGATCTGAGTGGCTCGTTCAGGAACCTGCGCCTTCTGCGGCAGGATTCCTACAACGACTTCGAGTTGGTTATCAAAGGCTACGTTGCCGTGGAAACACTGCGGGAAGCAAAGCGCCTGACCGGTAACAACTTCGCTCAGTTCCTCGAGATCAACTTCGATGGCGGCCGTGGGCCTCTGGCGAACCTGATTCGCGATATCGTGCATTACCTCAACGGCAAGCAAGGTCACCAAACGATCTTGACTTCGCTGCGCATGGAAGAACACGCTCTTGAAGCCTCTGCCCGCGCCCGATCTGCTACGTACCAGACCCGTCACCGGCCTGGCACCACAGAACCGTTTCTGAAGGACGGCTACCGTCTGGAAGACTACGACCTTTATCGTCTTGCCGCGGGCGTCGGTCCAGCCGCTGTAGGACGTATCCTTCTACTCCTGGGCGGGGAAAATTACTATGGCTAGTCCTGAGGTACTTGCAAACGAAAAGCTGGCGGCTGAGATGGCCGCCATTAACGTGGTGACGTCTGCGGAACTCGTAGCCAGCGCCACGGAAACGGGTGACCTCAGCCGTTACCAGAACGAACTGGACAACTCGCGTGATCGTGTTCAGTCCGTGAAAGATACCCTGCAAGCCCTCAAGGCCCACGAAGTGTCTCCCACCCTGGCACAAGTCATGGATGCCCAGCTGGCGCGTTCCGAAGTGGACATCCCTCCAGCAGACGGTATGAGCGCCGTAGAAGGCTCTGAAGCACTGGGGTTTACCCTGATGCCCAAAGATTACCTTTTCACGCGCCTGGTAGGCTGTGAGAGCTTCATGGAGGATTTCTTCAAGAAGTCCCGTTCGATCGTTTCGCAGATGGGGATTAGCTTTAAAGAGGCTTACATCCTGTTCACCCAAAGTCAGGACTCTCTGGCTGGTTCGGTGGACTTGCTGGAAAACTCGATCAACTCTTCCCCACCGTTCGAAAAGGACCGTGAAAAGATTCTCCTGGGCAACCGTCTGTTCAACCTGTTCAAGGTGAATGGCAAGGTCAGCGAGAACTGGTCTGAAGATCTGACCAAGCTGAGCCGCTCCCTGTCCGGCTTGAGCCAGAACTACTACCTCAACAACCGCAACAGCCTCAACTCGACGCTGGCCTTCTTCGGCGGTTTCTCTGGTCTGAGCCAAGCCCAAGCTGAAGAGCGTTTTGCGCTGTTGCCGATCTCCATTCCTTCGGAACGCTTCAAGGAATGCACCTACCCGTGCCCTCAGCATTCGACCGGTGGCATCACTGCCAAGCAATCCGTTGAACTGATGGGTGGTGCCTACTTCGTAGACGTTCGCCAGAACGACAACGGCCGGAACAACAAGTCCCTGGGTGCGGCTGAAGACTTCGTTCAGCGTTATATCGACATCGACACAACCTTCTTCGACAACACGGCCCCGCTGATGTACTCGAAGTTGGATCTGGAGATCATGTCCCTGTCTTCGCAACAGATCAAAGCAGTCGTCAAAAACCTGCGCGATGTGTTGAAGGAATGGAACAAGGTTTTCGAGGGCGGCGAGAAATTCAAGCTGTCCGGTGCCGATTGCGACGACATCACCAAAGGCTTCTTCGAGTCGGACATCAGCGAAGAACTGAAACACAAACTCCTGGTTACTTTCTCTGCCATCGTGCGGAAGAACCAAATGGAGCTGCTGGACATCCGCGTTGCGGTGAACAGCTATCTGGTTCTGATCATCGCTGGCCTGATCGAACTCTGCCATACTTCCATCAAGGTTAACACGCCTTAAACCAAGGACGAGGTGGATATGTCACAGCTTCAACAGGACCTCACATCGGGTCTGGAACAGCACATCAAGCTGATGCAAGCGAACCACGATCTGAACCTGCTGGGTCAGCTGATGGCAACCGATCCCTATTCTGTAGCGGGGAACGAAGCCTTCGGTGACAGCATGCAGCAACTCGGAACAGGGTTGTTGAGCGTCACGATGTGGGTCGGTGGTAAAGCACTGAGTGCCTTTACTGCTGGCATTAGCGCTGCGGGTAACCAGCTGTCTAAAGCTTTCGACGACAACAAGTCTTACATCAAGCGCTTGCTGGCGGCGACGGCGAAAGAAGACGAGCACAACCTGAAGCTCACAGCGACTCAGGTAGCGATGATCACCTCCAAGGGCGACCCGAGTACCATCTCTCACGACATGGACACTCTCATCGCTCACCTAGAGCTTCTGGACAAACACAGCAAGGCCGTCCTGGATCACCTCGACGCCCAGCTGATTGCCGTGCGGAAACTGAAAGACGCCAAACACACGGATGACGTCTTTAAGGTTATCGATGCGTGCGAGAAGTTGAAGTACCCTGCGTTCGAAGCATCGGGTGTTCTCCCAGGCGGTAAGGAATGGGAGTTCAACAATGCAGACGGAAATGCTCCGAAATATTCTATGTCGGGGGATACTCCTGCTGGCGAAGGTGGAAATGTTTCATTCTCCAAATCCAACGTCAGCGAACTGCTGAACAAGTTGGACAAGGTGAACAACCTGCACCAGCGCGTCAAGGCGGCCTACGATGGCTACCTCGCATTCATCAAGTCTTGGTCCGAAATGGTCAAGGGTGTTGACGAGAACTTGACCAAGCTGGAATACCGAGTCAGCAAGTCTGCGTTGAAAGAAGCTGAGAAGCTTCTGGAAGGGAACAGTGGAGCGCTTGCATTTTATAGTGGATTCACTCCGCGTGTGGTCGGATACACCGACCGGTACATTCATGGTGTACTGGGTGTTTTCGCTTAACTGTTTATAAACAACCAAACTCAATTCGTTAACGAAGGATATACCGCATGAACATTCTTGATCGCTACAAGGGTTTCGAAGAACTGGAAATGGGCGGCGCTGCCGACAACGTAGTTATCGAAGCCGGTGCTGAAGATTCGGTTCGCGCTGAAGTCGCCGAAGTTCAGGTAGTCCTGGAGCAACAAGGCCAGGAAATCGAAGAGCTGCGTGAAGAAGTCAAGCAGCAGGACGAAGCCGTCGAAGAAATCCAGGAAGTGGTTGAAGGCCTCGAATGCCTGATCAGCTCCGGCCAGTTCAACTCCACCGCTTTCGCCAGCATGTACAACCGTGCGGCCAAGCTGAACACCAAGCTGGGCGGCGCTTCCATCGAGCGTTGCGGCGTTGAATCCATGTCCGATGCGGCCACCGCTCAGATCATGGCTCGCAGCGGCATGGAAGGCTTCATGGAAACCGTGAAAGGTTACGCCAAGAAAGCCATCGAAGTCATCAAGCACATCTTCAACACCGTGATCAACTTCTTCGTCGGCCTGTTCAACGCCGCTGAAAAGCTGAGCCGTCGCCATGACCAACTGGTCACTCGCGTCACCGCGGCCGAGAAGGTCAAGGAAAAGATCAAGCTGGGCGGCTGGAACGTCCTGTTCGACTACGAGAAAGGCGGTCTGAACAAAGACCCTGAAGGCTGGACTGCCACCAAAGGCGCCCTGGCTACTTTCGCTGGTATCGCCAAGTCGGCTGCCAAGGTCGATCTGTCGTCCTTCAACAGCGCTTACGCTTCCCTGCTGGCCGCACTCAAGAAGGACGCCAAGTCCGACGTGAACGCCGGCGAGAAGAGCGAAGGCGACAAGAAGACCCTGATCGGCATGTCGGCTGGCGTTCGCGTTCACGCCGAGATGAAAGACGGCCTGGCGAAAGATCTGAAAGAAGCAGCTGAAATGGCTCGCTCGATCAAGATCTTCTTCGGCACCGGCGACACCTCCAAGCTGACCAGCGGCGAAGTTGCTGCCAAGGCTGACAAAGGCGCTCTGACTGCTGCCCTGGGCAAAGTCAAAGCAACCGTTACCGCCATCCGCAACGACAAAGTCGCAGCTGCCTTCTCGAAGTCGCAGCGTGACCAGGTCATCGGCTCCCTGAACGTCCTGAAAGCGGACGACAAGGAAAAGGCTGAAGAAGTCAACGCTCAGATCCAGGTTGTACGTTCCGTGTTCGCGACTTCGTCGTCGATCGCTCAGGCCGTCAACAAGCAAGTGATCCGTAGCGCCGGCTGGACCCTGGACGCCGTTGCAGCTCACGTCTAACCCTCGCGGTTAGCGCACGACGTAAATGAGTGCTATCGCCCGGGGCAATCCCGGGCGATAGCCTTATGTCTGCATTTTGATATTTAGGGGATGCTATAGGCACGTTCTATTAACCACTGACAAGGGGCTTCCTTATGTCCATTACTGATAGTCCACGTTTTATCAACACCCCGACGTTGTTGGAAGAATACAACGCGGACCAAAAAGGTTACAGCGATGTGATCGACGAAGACACCAAGTTTGAACTCTCCAAAGAGTACGACCGCGTAAGTGGTAACGAAGAGTTCTATCAAGCGATCTTCTCTCACGTCTCCCTGCCAGAAGTTTCTGTTGTATCGGGCAACGAGGGTTTCCTCGACAAAGTTAAGAAGGGCGTTGAGGTTGTTATCCAGGCCGTCAAAGATTTCTTCAAGTGGCTGTTCTCTTTCTTTACCGGTAAGAAAGAAGCGGTCAGCCGCAAGACCAAGTCCCTGGAACTCGACATCGAGAAGAACGGCATCAACACCGGGGAGATCCATTATCCCCTCGACTACATGGACATCTACGATAAGCTGACCAAACCGGAAGCTAGTCTGTCTTGGATGTCCTCGGCGTTCCACGATTGCGGTGAAGCCATGAAGCGCGTGGCTCTGTACGTCGGTATCCTTCAGGGTGCGTGTAAGTCTCTGACCGACATGACCGCCCCTACCAACAACGGTCCTGCACAACTCAAAGAAACGATCAACAAGATTGTCTCTTTGGGGATGGGGACTCTGAGCATTAAAGGGTTCAACGTCTCCACTCCGTTCTTTGCTTCCCACGACTTCAAGATGGATCAGAACGGTAAGTTGCACGAAGTACCGTCCCCACCTAACCAGTCTAAAAACCCAACCTTCCGTACCAACCAAACGGAAGTCTTGCGGTTGTTCAAGGAACACAAGGCGTTGATGAACAACGCTGATGACCTGATGGAGTTCACCGTCAAGCTGGAAAAGGATTTCATTAAGGCTCTGAACAAAGAGCTGGAGAAGACCAAGAAGGCTGACTCCGACAAGAACTCTCACTACGTTAGCACGATCAGTGACCTTCAAACCATCATGCGTAACGGCATGGCCAACATTAAGTTGCTGGAGCTGACCATCTTCAAAGGTCTTTTCGCTTCGTTGTCCATCCTGAACGCCACTGTCAACAAGGGTAAGTCTCATGCGGCTTAATCTGTTTAACCAAACGGTCATTGTTTCGTCGGCCGTTCATCAGGCTGGCTTGACTAACCTGAACCCTCGCTTCGGCACGGTTCACCCGATCAACGATAAGTCGTTCAAGTACGCTGTGAGCGGCGATGCTCTGAACGCTGTGTTGGTTGAGCGTGTGGACTTGGGCGAGTTGTTCGCAACCATCCCTCAGGACATTACCGGCTTTGAGTTCAAGGACTCACTCACCACTCCTGACGCTTTGAATGAAAAACTGAGCATCGACCTGCTGACCCAAGAGTATCCGGTTATCGCTCAGGAGGCCGACCAGCTGAGCCCTGGGGACTCGCTGGGGCTGTTGTTCTCGCAGTGGAAGCGCGTGGTAGGTCTGAACGGCCTGTCGCTCAGCGAAGTGGATCTCAGCTCGTTTGAGGACTACATGACCATCGACGCTCGCAACGCTGTGCTCTTTAAAGGCACAGTTCAAGTCAAAATCAAATAGGGAGCCTCGGCATGAGTCTTTACCTCCAGTTGTCTCTCTTGGGGATGATGTTGATCACCAAGATGTTCGAGTTCTCCAAGGACGATCACCCGATCCTGAAACGGATCATCGAGTCTCTGGGTAGTTACAGTGGTGACGAGCCTATGGATGAGAAGAAGGTTCGCTCGCTTCTCAACAATGTTCTGGCTTGTATCGAGAAGAACTTCTCGTATTACGATGCGGCGGAGATGAAGGTTAACAGTGCGCTGAACCTTTACCTCTTAGATGTCTTTAATGACATGCATAACGCTTACTACGAACGCCCAACGACATTGGCGATGACCATCAGTGGAATGGGGAACAAAGGCGGTCCCATGGACCAGACCAGTTCGCTCGCACTCTTCATGGATGACGTGCGTTTCAATCTGGGTAAACTGGCACAGCTTAATGCCGGGGAGGAAGAGTTCCCGGTTGCCATCCTGCGTGGTTATGTCCGCCAACTCGAGTACATTCAAAAGGTCTTTGAATTGACGGATTGCTTCGTGGCCTGCCGGATCGGCGCCGAGGCTGGGTTGCCAGAGTACCCAGAGGTTGACCCCGATGATCTGGAAGAGATCCCTGATCCTGACTTCGATGTGGACGGGTTGGAATGTCGTAAAGACACCGACTGTCTGTGCGGCTGCGCGCTGGAACACCCCCTCATGATTATCGAGGGGATGGAGCACTTCCTGAACGGGACCGAGAGTCCTGCTAAGGAATACTTCATTGGCGTGGCGAATGCTAACAACATTCGTCTGGAAGGTTATGCCGGTCAGGAAGGTCCTATCTTTGACGCGATCAAAGACATGGGCGAGAAAGCTTGGAGCGCACTGACAGCATCCTTGGGTGCTATCAAAGACCTCTTCACCACCAGCAAGCCTGAAGAAAAGGTTAAGTCGGCTGAGTTGATGGCTGATAACAACAAGAAGGCCTTGCAGTCGATGAAGGACACGGCCGCGGTGATCAACGACAAAGCCCGGGAAGGTATTACCAACCTGATGGCTGAAGTTGATCCTTCGGGTAAGCTGAAAGGGTTGGTCAGTCAGCTGCGTACCCCAAGCGACGCCCCTAAGGTCATCGACGCCCTGATGGGGTTCATGTCCAAAGAGGCTACGTCTGGCGGTAAACTGAACGCTGAGATCACCGACGCTCAAAAGGCTGTGGCTGAGATCAAGACCGCGTCCAGCGATACCACCGGTGACGAAAGCAACAAGGACGTGGCGAAGGCTAAAAAGGCCAAAGTCCAAGACAAGGTCAAAACCGGTAAAGAGAAGCTGAAGGACGTTAAGTTCGAACTGGCTGCTCACACCAAACTGATGGCCGGTATCCAAAAGGCTATCTCCGGTATCAGTCCAAAGATCTTCATCGCTGATACCGATAAGAAGGGGAAGAAGGATGAGTAACGTTAATCCTCGCGTGCTGGAACTTGTGCTTGCAAGTTTGCCGGTTGGCGCGGTCATTCAGTCCGGCGCTGCTGAGTCTCCAGAGAAGGCAGTCTTCGTTGTCCAGATCGGTGAGGAAACCAAACGGGTTACCATGCCAAAGGTTGACGTCACTCGTTACCTGTCTGGTCAGCGTGCTGAAGTCATGGCAAGCGAAGGCGACAGCTGGGAAGACGTGATGGCGGCTGTTTCCGCTAAGTACCGTTTGTATCTGACCCCTGGCGTTGATTACGAGGCCGATGAGGGTACTGTGCGGTTCGGTGTTGAGGGGACACTCTCTTCCGGGGTTTACATCCTCGAGACGTCCATCCACGTTAAAGGCTCTCTCGCCATCACCGTGAAGGACAAGGCCAAGTTCGATCGTCCGAAGATCGCCGTGTGCTGCTCGTTGGGTGAACAGAAGGCTCAACTGGCTTTGGTCAGCAAGGTCTTCCCGGCTTACGACGTGATCGTGGTTGGCGGTGGTGGTCTGGGAAAGGGCTTCGTTCAATCTTTGGCCGCTGAGCTGATTCACCACACGATCGAGTGCGCTCCTTCGGTGGCGGACATGCTGGAAGCCGAAGTGGTTGACCTGATGAACGACGGGGTTTCCGATCTCGCTGTCTTCAGGACTCCCGATGATCGTCTGTGGTTCGTACGCTATCGCCTTCTCGATGCCAGTGATAAAGACAAAGCCGGTTAAGCAGGCATAATGCCGGTATGGAGGGTGGCCCCTTCCATACCGGATTTGTTCATTCGTACAACGAGTATTCGACATGTTCAACACCTTTATTGAGTCGGAGGAAGACTACAATGCTTTCTTCAGACCAGCTATTATGGATTCCATCCGTCAAGTACTCAAGTTCTACGGACTGGACAGTGGTAACCAGATTTACTTCAACGGTGAGAACGAGATCGCTAAGTTAGTTGGCAACAACGCCACTGACGACGACCGCTCTGTCCGTTATACCGACGGTGTATTCCGTAACAAGATTTTCATCGCTACCGAAGTTGAACAGCATGAGTTCAACTCTGGTTTCAGCAACTCCCGCCGCATGGAGACTGAACTACCGGTTTGGTCCGACGGGGGTGCGTTGCCGCTGATTCTTACGCCTAGCTTTGAAGGGCGTCGCATCAAGGTAGCGGTCACGGCTTACTTTAATAGCCGGACTTCTGCCAAGACCTTTGTTAACCGCATCAACCGTTTGCAAGCCAACCAGATCGCCGCCTTTAACTTCAGTGCCAACATTCACTTGGTGATCAACCCACAGATTATCGAGTTCATGAAAGCGATCCACGGTTTGCTAGTGGCGAACGAACCTACGACTCCTGAGCTGCCGGATTGGTTCGATGCTGGCTGCAAGTCCCCGGTCACCACGATCAGTAACGTGGCGGGCAACCTCAAGCGCATGGTAGCCCCACTGAAGCTGGACAACATCGGCATCTACTTCGACGAACCGCAAACCGCTCTGGCTCGTAAAGCAGAAACCTTTGGTAAGTACGAAGTCACGATGAACTACAACTTCTTCTTCCAAGAGTTCATTGGTTGGGAGTTGCAGTACCCGCTGATGGTTTACCAAAGCCAAATCCCTGAAGCCTTTATTCCGGCTCCTCAGGAAAAACACGTAGAACAGTTCAACAAGCGTGTGGCTCCTGAAGTGGCGTTTGCTCGTGACCTAGGTTTCCCTGACCGTCACATTCAAGCACCGTACTACCTCCGCCTACCGTTGCACGATCCATGGCGTTGGAAGTTCCGTGCGTGGATGCAACCGGTTATCCAGGTTCGCTGTTCTGTTCAGAATGTCGAGAACCAAGCGCTGGGTAACATCTTCGAGATCCCGGGCTACGAATGGAACGAACGGGTTAAGAACTACATCCTGCGTCGTCGTGAGTTTGCTTTCCGTGATAACGAGAGCTGTTTCACCATTCAAGTGTTCAGTAATGACCAGCGCGTACACATTCCTCGGATGTCGTTGGACGAGACGGGTACTATCTGGCTCTCTGGGCTGCCTGAGATGCGTAACACATATCGGGTCGTCATTTGCATCGATTGGGCCATACGCGACTACACAGACGCCTTCTGGGATGATATGCGCAATCATCCTGATGATCGTTTGATCATTGAGTCGTTCTGGAACGAATACGACTGGAACCAGTTTGACAGTCACTGGATCAACCACCTGTTCGAAGTCCGTCAAGACATCGCTAAAGGCTGGGGTAAGTTCCCGACGCGTCCAATTAACACCTACACCTCGAATGCCGGGCTGATTGCCTGGAACATCATCCAGGAGAGAAGATAATGTCCTTTGCGATTACTCCGCTGGGGAAAGAGACTCCGCCTACGCCGGATGTCCCCAAGATTTACAGTGACAGTTTCAAACACTCCATCGTGGACTCTTCTTATCAGCCTGAAACCAGTCTGCTGAGTATGGTGGATGGCGCTCCGCGTCTGTGCGAGTACTACCGTTGCTTCTTGGGTGCTGATGAAGAACCCACCCCGTTTTCTCCAGGGAACACCGGGACGTATCAAAGCTACACCCGAATCAAGCGAACCATCATCAAGCAGGAAGGTGACGGGGCGTTTAACTTCAACCCGGAGAACGGCGAAAGCACCGAAACGTTCAATGGTTGGTCGATCAGCAAGCTGGCACCTGTGCGCTATGACGTGATGATCATGGACATCGGCGATGGCAACGCGGGCCTGTTCACGGTAACCGAACAGCCTGAGCCTCGTAACGTCACCGCAAACAAGATGTTTTACCTGACCTTTCAGTTCCTCGGGATTCTGACCAAGGAATGGTACGACATCCTGAACGGCCGTGTGGTGGATGAACAGGTTTACGACCGTGACGCAGCACTGCACAGTGGTGCTGACGTTATCAGTCCAGAAGCCTACGACATCGGTCAAAAGCTGTCACACTGGAAAGCCACCATCGCTAACTACGTGATGCGTGAGTTCTACTGGAACCCCGAGAAGACCATTGCTTACGATGCGTCCAACGGGGAGAAGGTGTACGACCAGTACCTGGTTAGCTTTATCCGGTCGGTGTTGCCTCCTGAGCTGCAAACCACGTACCCGTTCATCAACGAGTTCTCCGTACAGTACGGCGGCTTGGACAAGGGTTATCACGGCACCATCAACATCTGGGAAGTCTTGCTGCGGGGTGATTTCAACCTGCTGCGGATCTGTTCCGATAAGGCTGCCATGATCCAGACCACGCGTCTGGCGAATACCCGGCTCTACGGTAACCTGCGTTCCAGCAAGTTCATGTGGTTCATCTGCACCAACCCAGAGGACTACAAGGAGTACAAAGCCTACTTCAACATGGACGGGTTCCCTATCCTGTTGCCGTCGACTGAAAAGAACTTCTCGAATTACGTGTTCTCCGAACTGTTCTTTGAGGGCACTCCGGAAGATACGTTTGAACAACTGGTACTCACCATCCTTCGGGATAAAGTCGTGGACAAGAAGAAGCTGCTTGCTTATTGCGAGGGTTACTTCGACCTCGACAAGAACAAACAACTTTACCACGGTGCGATCCTGATGCTCTTGTTGGAGGTCAGCCGCAAATTAGGTGATCCTCTATGATGTCTCATTCGCGGTACAACCAGATCCGAGATCGGGTCTTCTTTCTGTTCAACATTCTGAACAACCGTGCCTACCCGGTGTGGATTGCTCCGAAGACCTTGATGGACATCGACCAGCTGCGTACGCGTTACGAATCCAAGCAGGAAGGGTACGCCAACGACGCGGGTTACTTCGATAACCACCAAGTCAGGAAGATGAACTGCTGTCAGATGATCGACATCCTGCCGAACTTGACAGGGCATGAAGATCTGGGGTTCAACAACGCTAACCATGTCGTACCTGAGATCTATGAATCGATCCAGGAATACATCATGCTCTGGTGTGAGATCAAGAACAACGCTCCTGAGTTCAGCACACCGCCGATTCAGGAGCTGCGTTGGTTGGAATCCCTGGCTTGGTATCTGTTCCCCATCTACAAGCGTCTCAAGCCGTTTGTGATCGATAACGATATCGAGAAGCAGATGATTACCGACAAGGCATTGAACAGGGTCGGTCTGATGGGCCTGTCGATGTTGTTCAGCCACAACAAGGAGAAAGGCGAGATCAGTTTCGTCAGTCACCTTGATGCATTGCAAGAACAGGACTTCGTGACCTCAGACAGCATGCTGGCAACCGCTGATCGCCCCGTGCAGCCTTCTACGGCCGTAATGGACAGTCTGGTGAATCTGGAGTCGAACGCGACTGAGACGTCCGAATGGCTCTTTAGAGGATAAGTCATGGATGTACCAAAGCCGTTAGCCAACCTGGTCGCGTATGCCAACACGATCGACCAGGGTGGTGGCGAACGAATCTTTACCATGTCCGCGATGGTCATTACCCCCACTGAGCAGATTCCGTTGATTGTTCCGACTGGGTTTGCTCGTTTGGCGTTGTTTGGGGTGAACCACTCTGATGACTGCCGGATCAAAGCTCAGCTGCAACCGGGTGTATACCAGAACAACGTACTGCCGGTGAAGGATAACCTCTACATCGAGGTCACAGAGCGTCAGGGCTACACTCAGACCATGTATCGGTTCAGGGCTATCCCACTCCATGACTCCAGCGCGCCTATGGCGGCGAACAACACCGCTCTGGCGGATTTGTCGACCAAGGACTCACTGAACATGGTGTCCGTGGAATTCCAGTTGCTGGACATCGGTTACGCTCTGTTGAAGAACGAGACCGTGGCTGACCACATGCTGATGGCCACCTTGGATAACGTCCTGCATTATCAGCTGACCAAGTTCGGTGAACAACTGACTTTGACAGGGGGTGATAAGTGGCGGGGTGTTGACATCGAGTACCCGTACGACAACACACGGGTATTCCGACAAGTCATCATTCCACCTATGCCGTTGCCTAAGCTGGCGGAGTTCCTCCAGCAAGACGATCAGTTCGGCTTCTACAGTCGAGGGATGGCGTCCTACTACCGTAAAGGGATGTGGTACATCTTTCCTCCTCTGAAGTTGGGTCGTTACGACAATGCTCGGAAAGTGCTCAACATCTACGCATTGCCGTCTGACGTGTTCCCCACTCTGAAGAACAGTTGGTTCCTTGATGATAAGGTCCTCACGGTGCTCTCTACGGGTGAAGGTCACAGTACGGACGGCAGCGACATCCACAAGCAGAACCACGGCTCTGGTAAGCGTGTGGTGAGCTCTGATGCGATCATGGGCGAAACGGGTAAGTACTACGCCAGAGGTCAAGCACTCACGACACGGGAAGACTCCATGTCCGAGTACAAGACGTCTCAACGTGGTAGTGAAGAGGAGAACATTCCTTTCCACTCTACCCCGACCAACAACCTGTGTAAGCTGTTGTCACAGAACGCGTACACGGATGGCTCTATCGTGTCACGTACTTGGCACAACTCTCGGGCGACTGAGATTGTTCCGGGCATGCCATGTCGTTTCTACTTCATGAGCGGTAGTCAGGCGTTGATGTATCGTGAAGGAACGGTGGTGTCAGTTCGTTCGGAATACCAACAGGATACCAAGAACCCGGGTCAGCCTATCTTCCGGGAACACAGTAACCTGGAATTGTTCCTAGCGAACAACGTAGTCCCTGCGGATCAATGAATATATTTTCCTGTCTAGGAGGCTATGTTTATACAACCGTGAAGGAAGGGCTCTTGCGAAAGCAGGGGAGGCAGTGACACCTCTATTTAAGCTTTTCTTAACAAGTACTCTCCTACTCCTTAGCGGAGTAGGAGAGTATGCCTTATTCGTTGTGTTGCCTGGGCAACCGGTTACCAAGAAAAGTAAAAGAGTGGATCAAGGCGTATATTGCCAGCAGTCCAGCACACCGTTACCCATGCCGGTGATCATCTTCCCAGCACCAACACCAGCATAATGATCAGCCCGTCCAGAGGTTGGGATTGTCCTCATTAATGTCCAGCTGTCATCAGTCGGATCATAACACCACAGCTCGTTGCTGTTAACTCCGACAGGTTTACCAGAAAAGACGTAAATTTTATCGTCAATGGTGACCGCTGTGTGTCTGAAACGAGCAGGTGGTCCATCAGCCAGTTGGGTCCAAGTATCCGTCAAGGTGTCGTAACACCAATGGTCGCTTAACTGTCCGCCGGCGTTACCACCGCCGTACAAGTAAAGCTTGGTCCCCACCGAAGCCATCGTGTGGTCACTGCGTGCAGCACCTGGTAGAGGCGAGAGCGTTTGCCAAGTGTTGGCGTCGGCGTCGTAGACTTTCAGATCAGCTAAGTAATTGCTTAACCACCCAGCACAAACATACATCTTGTTCCCGACCGCGGCTGCCGCTGCCGTGTGTCTGATGGTACCCGCCAGTTTCTGAGTCCAAGTGGCTAGATCTGGATCGTACATCCAAACATCATTAAGACCGCCAGTGCTGTTATTCCCACCGTGTACGTAGAGCTTACCTCCCATGGCAACCATAACGGCGTTATGTCGAACAACCATGGTTCCGTTACCAAGTGTCGTCCATGTCCCATTCGTAACGTCGAAATAACGAAGATCACGATAATAGGTCCCGCCAACCTGCCCGCCAAACGTATAGACCTTATCGCCTATCCCGGCTGCAGATATTGCTGTTTTTAATACTGGTCCACCGGTGGTCGCCATTTGTTGCCAGCTACCGCTATAGTCAGGCGCCCCGCCGATGCCTATTAATGCCTCCATCATGTCAATACCCTCTTTAAAGCCTTCCCGAATAAAAGCACGCCTATAGGATCCTTCACTCCAAAACCTCGTTAAAGCATTTAAATGAAGTAATCCAGACAAGGAGAGGAGAGTATTCTCAAAACGTCTGTAATCGCATTGTAGAGCGTCGCAGCCCTGTAAATAGCTGACAGGCAAACATAAACCTTTTACCCTCTCCCAGGAATGAACCTGGAGAGAGGGAATTTAGGTGGTCAGTTTAATACCAATAGTTACTGTATTAAAAGTTTACTGTTTTTACAACATGTCGAAGTCAGAAACAAGTTCACCGTTGTCAGTGATCTTCTGTTGCAGGCTACGACGGAAGGCAGGTCGACCATTGATGTCGTGCTTCAAGCCATGGATTGGATCGAGGTCGTAGATAGCAAAGCGTTTGCTCGGCTCACAACCTTCACCACGCGATTTCCCCACGCACGCTGTAAAGTAGTTCTTGTTTGGGGTTTTCGCTACATGGATGGTCAGCTCAACATCAACTTCGTTCGTGATCTTGGTGGAGGTCTCAGTCATGGACTTACCAGCTACTTCACGAGCAAAATAGACTTCAGACTCATCGTCTGTTTCCTTCAACATCTTCTTGGCTTCTGGGCTAAGTTGATGCGGTGTTACAAAGCAGATACCACGAGCAATCATGAAAGAACGAACACGACGGAACAGAATCTGAAGTTTGTCAGACTTGCTTTCACCAGGGATCTTGTCGATAGGAACCAGACCCAAGTAGTCGTAACCGTAGAAGATGATCTCGTGGCCTTTCATTTCCAGATTACGAACCCGGTCAAACATGCCTTGCATGCTGTCTTTGTTCGCTTCGATCTGGTTAATGATCAGGAACCAACCGTTCTCTTTGAAGCACTTAACGATGGTGGTAACAATGTCTTCCGCAGCATCGACTTGGAAGTCACCGTCTAACTGACCTTGAACGCTCAATGCGAGTTTGTACATCCGCATGATGATCAGGTCCATGGTGTCTTCTGAGGACTCCATGAGCAGCGTAGGGATCTTGGCGTTGTTACGCAGCATCGGAATGTTGTACAAACCGACCGAGGCCAAGATGTGCGCCATGGTCAACGACTTACCGCGGTTAGTCAGTGCGTTGATCAGGTAGAACTTACTACGACGCAAACCACCGTCAGGTTCAAGCATTTGGTTCAGTGCATGCAGACCAAGCTTGAGAATACCTTGCTTACTGTTTTCCTTCTTCGCCATCTCAATGATTTGGAAGAAAGACTCAGGAGTACCAGAGGTAACCGTATAAACGATTTCCGATGTACGTTCGTCGTAGGTATTGTTGACCCGCTCCTGAATCATGTCGATCAGGTTACCCCAGTCTTCCTTCTTCATCTCGGAGATGTCTTTGAAGTAGAAAGGGGAGAGTGCTTGCTTGAACTTCTTCTGGAAGGCTTCAGTCTCGCCGTTCAGTCGAACTTCGGTAACATGTTTATAGACCAACTTGCGAGTGAGTTCTTCATCTTCGCAATCTTCAAGGCCGGCGGCGATGGTCTTCTTCAACGACTCGTCATTCTTGCAGAACAGCTCTACACGCTGCATTAGCAATGATTTTATAACAGGCTCGTCGTTGGGTTGTTTCAGCAACCACTGAATTGTCGCCTTAATGCTCTCACGAGTTTCCTTATCGTGACTGAAAACGTCAGCATTAGGTTTCGGGAGCTCTTCCAAGGTTTCCACAAGTTCGTTGATTAAGTTAGTGTCTTTCAGCTTCTTTGCTTGATAAAGCGCCGAGAGGATCTTAACCAACACCAGTAAATCGTTCATTCAAAACTCCCCGGGAGCTAAAGATGATTTTGAATTATCCTAACGGTAATCCGTTTAAATTCTTTTTCCTGACCAGCGGGATGGTGGACACGCTGATCCGGTCGTCTGTTCCGTTGCAGGACTTGGACAAATTGGCAGTATACCATGGTGTCCTGACTTACGGAGAAATGGCGGACATCCTGAAGTATCAACTCGTCGTCGGTAAGACGCTGGGAGTTCCAACCACAGATGCCAAAGCGCAGATGGGTTCCGGTTATGACGGAGCCATGCTCGCAGATGCATTCAATTCGTCCAGCAGTGAAGCTTTAGCCGGCCAGTTCAAGGCGGCCTCGAAGTATCAATCCCTTGTTATAGGGCAAACCATTGTTATGGTGGCAGGTGATCCCAAGGATAAGTTACTCCCTGGCTTTCACTTGCAAGAAAGCAATACCTTCTCAGCCGCCCTGCTGGAAACGATTTATAACCGCGTGGGTTACCTGGAGTCTCACTCTGGCAAAATCACGCACTCCGCTCTCGGGGAATTCACTCTGGCAGAAGTTTTCAAACTGCTCAGCATTGAGAACCCTTAACACTCTTACATATTTTATGTGCAGCTCAACTTGCGCAAACAAATATATTTGTTTAAAAAGCTCAACTCACAGGACTTTAATCCATGGCTAAGAAAATTCTGACGGCAGCGCTGAAGCCGGAGAGCAACCTGTTCCACGCTATCCGCGAGTCGCTGGTAAACAACACTGCACTGGCTACCTTCACCGGTAACGAGAGCTTCGACACTTTCCAAGCCAACGTGCTCAGCGCTGTTGCTGGTACCGAAGGCGCTGCGCTGGGCAATAGCCTGAAAGTTCTGCGCGCTGGTGCTTATGACGCTTTCGTCGGCGCCAAGACCCGTAATGCCCTGCCAAGCGACGCTTTGGCAATGTTCGGTGAAGCCGAGCAAGGCCTGAAGTCCATCCAGGGTCTGGAAGGCTTCTCGATGCAAAACTTCGCTGGCACTCAGGCTGACCTGAAAGCTGCGAACATGACCCTCAACGCTCAGTCCCACCTGCAAACGCCTGCGGCTGAAGCACTTTTCACCACCATCTCCGTCAAGTACGAAGATGAAGGCGCCGAAATGGTCGTACGTGCTGCTGGTCTGGGCACTTACGCTTACGGCAACAGCGCCTGGCAGTCGGCTTCCGAACTGCGTCCGATCTTTGGCCTGCTTCGCTCCGGCGAAATGTTCAAAGACGAAGTGCTGGCTCTGTGGCCTGTTTACCCAGCTGACGCTGGCGACGACACCCGTGCTCTGTTCGCTGCTGCCGCTCTGGTTGCTCCGACCAATGCTACCTACCCTGAAGGCGACGCCTACGGCCGTAGCGCTCACAAGACCCAGTTCCTGACCGTTCCGGTTACCGTTCCAAACCTGCTGGGTCTGACCCAGGTTCCAGGCCAGCGCCCTTGGACTTCGACCGACGAGATCGAATCGAACTCCATCAGCATCCGCACCATGGCTCTGGGCGGCAAGATCGGCGCCGACTCGGTCAACTTCTTCATCGACACCCGTTCGATGTCGAACAACACCTTCGGCCCAACCGCCAACGGTCAATCGTCCGACGACCGCATGCTCAACATGCACCTGCGCAACCTGCCAGGCTTCTCGGTCGAAGACAAAGACGGCAACAAAGTCGGCGAGACTCTGTTCGCCACCTTCAAGACCGCTGGCTACGAGCCAATGCTGAACGTCTCGGCTTCTGGTAACTACCAGCGTCAAGGCAACGAGCTGCGTCTGAACGCCGGTACTGCCGAAGTTCACTCGCTGCGCGAAATCAGCTCCGGCCGCCTGATCACCGTTGGCAAAGCTGACGACACTCAGAAAGCGCTGATCCGTTCGTTCACCCTGGGTACTGTTGTAGCGATGAAGCCAACCTTCAACGTTTCCAACACCAGCCGTGGCAACTTCGGCTATCGCATCGAAGTGTTCGACGCTCGCAAGCACCTGTCCGTACAGCGCCGTTCCCCAGTGTCGGTGAAATACCCGATCAGCAAGGACGACGTGAACCAGGCTTCCCTGGACTTCGCAATCCAGCAGATGTCGGTTGTGATCAACAACCAGTGCTCGCGCAACGCCTTCGACAAGGCTCAGGACCACCTGAAGTACATCACCTCCATCGACGGCTCCCCAGTCGTGGGTAACAACCAGGGTTCCAACACTCTGGCCGGTCAGCACTTCGTCACCGCTTCGGCAGTGAACCGTGCGATCACCCTGAAGGACGTGGTTTCCTCGGTTGACTCCGCTGGCGTGTACGAATCCGTCTGCGCTGCTATCACCAACGAAATCAGCGACATCACTGCTGCCCTGAACACCAAGTCGGGTCTGGCTGCGATCGCTGAATACGGCGGCACCGATGGCTCCATCGAGTGGACTGTTGTGGTTCACCAGAACCTCAGCCGTTTCGTAATGCGTTCCGGCGATGCTCGTACCACTGGTCCGAAGCAAACCCTGCACGTAGTCGAAACGAACTTCGACTCGCAGATCGGTCAGATCCTGATCGTTCCGAAGAACACCTCCACCAACGATACCATCAACCCTCTGGGCGGCATCGGTGTGAACGTGTCCAAGGAAAACATCCTGGTCCAAGGCAACGTCACTCGTGACCAGCAGGACTTCGGTGTGGTCATGACCCTCCCGATCTACAAGCACTGGGCTCTGAACCCAATCATCGGCTCGCTGACCATCACCGACGCCCATGACTTCCTGGGTGACGAAGGTCTGCTGTCGAAGCTGGCTACTCAGCGCGTTACTGTCGACAACATCGAAGACGCGGGTCTGAACGTTCCTCAGGAACCGGTTGACCCAAATCCTTAAGCCCGACTGACTACGGCCAACTAACAGTAGGCTGAATACTTGCTGTTAGTGTCCGGTGAAAAGTTGGGCTTAGTTGAGTAAGCACGAAAACCCCTCAGTGCCTTCGGGTGCTGAGGGGTTTTTATTATGTCCGCCTTCTCTTTGTTTCCATTGGAATCTTTGAAACCTACATTATTGAATTAGAACGCAATATTAATGTTTCTAGGAGGCCTCCTATGGAAACCGAAATCAGCAGCTTCAAACTGAATTACAGGATCGTTAACAGATCCAGTCAGGAAATGGTAGTAAGGGCCAAAGGTGGTCTGGGTTACATCATTCGTCGGGCGAAAGAACCGAGCTATTCGGAACAACGCCAAGTGCATGTCCACATTCCACAAGTCGTCATGGCTAACCTCTTGATCGACGAGAACGCCGCACTGACACTGTTTGACAAGCAACTGCTTAGAGGGATTCGCAAAGATCGAGATCGACTGAAGGATTCTGATACTGGATTCTTCGACATGTTCAGTCAGGACATCAACGTGGTGATTGCACTAACCAGCTCCCTCGTTGAAAAGAATGACGCGATCCACAGCGAAATCCTCGGCATCACCTTGTACAACGGAATGGAAAACGCCAACCAACCTTCCCTCAACACGCCACCCTTTACCCTCCAGGAACTTTGCAAAGCTACACTGGGAGACCAGCCTTTGCCTAAAGGAGGACTGCACTACTTTGTATATGTAAACGATCCGCGTCGTGAGAGCGATCCGCTCTACACCAATCTCAAGGGTCGAGCTGTTGAAATTCCGGTCGTGTATGATGACGAGAAGCAGCCTGGGCTGTACACTGGCCTCATGTACGGTAATGAATCACCGGTAATCCTATATTACACTTTCGAAGGTTTGGACGCTAAAATCGTCGAGTCCCTGGGATTGTTCCGAAGCAAGACAGCCTGCGAGAACGGTGGCAACACCGAGCGCGCGCTGAATGCCGAGAACAGGGTCAAAGACCTTGGCAAGGAGATTGGTAAACTGAAGGAGCAGAATACTGACCTTCAAGATCTCCTCGACAAGTCCGAAGGTGCTAATGGTCGTTTGACCAAAGACCTTGCACAAGCACGCCTCGATCACAAAACCGAGGTTGTTCAGCTGAAACATGAGCATCGCGTTGAAATGAGTCAACTCAAGCACCAGACCAAAGTGTCAGGCGACATCTTCAAATATGAGAGTCGGATTAAAGACACGGTGAACAAAGCTAGTCTTGAGTTGGTTAAGCAGAAAGGATCCGCCAACAACTGGGGTGAATTCGGTAAGGCTATGGGGGCTGTAGCCGGAATCGCATTTACGGGATATAAACTCTTCACTTCGTAGTTTGGAGTCACGATGCATCCAAGGTTAATTGGACCTATTGAAGCAACAATGCCGAAATTCAATCAGGTAATTGTTGACGGTTTTCATCAAAAGGAATTCGAAAAAGGTCTGCACTACTTTGACCATTCACTTCGATTGATTTTCAAGAGCATTGAAAAGCGTGGGGTGTTCTTCCGTGGCGTCTTTCGAGTACCGCCGCGTGAGTACATCGATTACCTCATCAAGTCGAGTAGCAAGATCTTCGACATTCACAAGGAGACGTTGTACCCTTGCAAGATCATGTTCGAATACAAGGACAAGGCCGGCAAGATTATCGCGTTGAACCCAGTGTATGTCATGTTGCCGTATTGCGACAAGCATGGCGACCTCTGGTTGCGTGGTGTGCATTATAGCCTGCAATTTGTGTTAGCTGAACGTGGGTTACCGGTCACTAAGGAAAACTCGCTCTTCGTTAAAGTCTTGGGGTTCAAGTTCAAGATCGGTGTGGAACACTTTAAGTACGACCAAGTGTTCTCAGAGACCGGTAGCAACTTGACACGAACCGCCGACATCAACCTGGCTGCCAATCGGTTCTACTCGCCGACGGAAGCCCGGAAGATCAAGGATACCAAAACCCCTACGCCTTTGTTAGCCTGGTATATCTTTGCGGATATGGGGTTCACTCGCGCAATGCAGCAGTACGGCGAGTGTGACTTTGAGATCGGACCAACGGATGCTTTGATTGCGGAATGCAAACCGCAAGACCGTTGGGAAATCATCACCCGTTCCAGTTCGCCTAACTCGCGTTCTCTGGGTGACTTCGTAGGCCACGACTATGCCGTGGCGGTACGGAACAAATCCGATAAGCGTAAAGAGCTGAGCTCTATGGCGTTGCAGTACGCCGGGGCGTTGTTGTTTGTCATCGATTGTCTTTCCTCGTACTTTGATATTGACAGCATTGACAGCCCGGACTACTGGAAGTTGATCATCGGTCGCTGCTCCGTGAAAGCGGGTGACAGTAATGAGTACATCATGCGACTCATGCATGAGCACTTTGACTCGATCAACGAGTACCTGGACGAAGACTCGATCAAGAAATTCGCGTCCCAGTCCATCGTGGTGGCGAACATGTTCGACTTGTTTAACTACATCATTGCCAACCGCAGTGAGATCGTTCAAACAACCGATCGTGCGTCCATGCTCTACAAAGAGCTGGCGAGTTTGGAATTCACGTTGGACAAGCTGATTACAGCCGCCAACAGTTTCAAACACGACATCAAGAACAACTCGGAACTCAGCCAGAAGAAAGTGTCCCGGTTCCTCAACAACAACTTTCACATTAAGGAGATTGACAATGCTCGAACGACCAATCTCATTCAGGAACCGACACCGACAGATAATCCCTTTATCGATTATGTGTTAGGGTGCATGCCACAGCACAAGGTCTATACTGGGGTAGGTAACAAGAAGAAACGCGGCGATTTCGATACCACTGACAGCGCGTGTTTCACCCACCCTTCCTTGCCCTTCGTAAACAGTTACCTGCGGGTGACTAACCCGTATCCAGACGGACGAGGGTATCTGACGCCATGCCTGCACCTGATCAATGACAAAATAACCGGACTCGCTCCTGAGTTCAAAGAGTTATATGAATTGACAGCGAACAGGCTGAAGCGACGTGAATAAAGAGTAAACTAGCCATGCAACAAGGTAACGGCGGTCCTGGCAGCATGATCAAACCAGGCGGTGCATCTGTAATCGTTCCAACAATGGGTACAGCTCCAGGTATGGGTGCGCGTGCCGGCATGACAGGCGCGACCACCAATGCAATGGGTCAGGCCATGGATCCAATGGCGATGTTTCGCCAGATGGTCGAAGGCAGCACCGCCGCAATGGGAGGTGGTATCAAGTGGGAGTCGTACGGCACTAACGTGTACGACTCCGGCATGCAGGAGATCCTGAGTTCGTCAGGTCCTGATCAAGATTCGATGCAGTATCACGCAGCTTCGGTGGTGCAGTTCAACGTAATCTTCATGCAACACATCATCTCCCGTTCCGGTAAGTTCTACGAAGTATACCGGCAAACTGTGGAAAGCTTTCGTCGTAATGAGCAGGGCAATCCTTGTCCAGTTCGTGATGCGTTTGTTACCATGTTCCAACGCCACCAGGAATTTAACCGCCCGGTGGCGATTGCCGCAGCTCCTCTGTTTGGTTGGCGCTTGATTCACGTCCGTCAGGAAACTGGTCGGGAAGAGTTAACCGCTAACCAATACCTAGGTGCTGCTGAAATCGCAATTCGTTCCGTTCTCCTGATGGAGATGGTGAACTGGTTGATGAAGACGGCAGAAGGTAACATGCATGCTCGTCAATTGCCGAAAGACTTGGCGAGCAAGATGCCTAACCTGGAAAACTACAAAGATGTCATCAGCTCGGCGTGTGCAGTATTCGGTCTTAACAACCCGTACGCCGATTTGAAGTTTGAGATCAAAGCGGCTGTTCGCGCTGATCTCCAACAGAACCGCTACGAGTCAGGGGCTGAATACCTGTACGGCGGTGGTCTGGGTATGCATGGTCAAGCTGACATGTCGGACACCCGTGACCTGTTTCACATGATCCAGAAGAACGCTCGGGACTATTCGGGCAACACTTGGGATCGCCCAGTGCAACAGGATCCTCAGGAAACCTTCGCACAGGCTGAACACAACTGGAACAAAATCCGTAATGACCTGAACAACCTTACACCCAAAAACAAAGGAGAGTTCCAGCTCGCACGATTCTTCTACAACATCGGTAAACCAAATCATTACTTGATTACCGAGACTGACTGGAAGAAGATTCAACACGCGTTTGTTAAGCACCCAGAAATGAAGAAAGAAGAAACGGTGATGGAGCATTGCTTCCGAATCGTTATCATCGATCTTGACGCTGACTCAGGATGGTTCAGCCGAATCGTCCGTGCCGAGGGCCTTGATATGCCAACCGTATTGACTGACCCAACGAAGCTGCTACCCCGTCTGTCTGATGAAGGTGGTGACTTCCTGCAAGTTGAAACTTCCGCTGTGGAAGACGTCTCCGGTTTGAAAGGTGACGCCGCGCTGACAATCTCGCTCGAGACTTGCCAGACCCTGGAAGAGAAAGACAAAATCCCGGTCATCACCCTGAAAGACCAACTCTTGTTCGCCAGCTCGAAAGATCTGGAATCGACCTTGATCAATGTCAACCAGCGTGTCAGCCAGAACTTCACCAAAGCTAACGCGGTGAGCTTCAACACCAAAGTCTGGGACACATTTGCTTGTGCGCGCCCAGAAGACAAGATCCGTTTGTTCCAGGATCTGCCGTTCCTGTTTAAAGACAGCGACATGTCGACCCGTCCCACCTTCTTCGCAGCAATGCGAGCAACACTGGCTTACTTCCGCCAGAACATCATCGACCGTGAACTGATGTCGTTCATTGACAGCCGCCTGACCGCGACCATCAATAACTTCTTCATCAACTCCGGCGGTTATGACAGCTACCCTCACGAAGCTCACTACCTGTCGGTTGACAGCATTGTGAAGGACCACGAGGCGCTGGACGAACATCTGGAACGTACTGACTCGATCATGTTCCGGTTGCTCAACTCCAACGATTCAGAGAACTACCTGCTTGAAGAACTGAAGATCTTCACGTACAACCATCCGTCCCAACCTGCTGATGGCGAACTGTCTGCAATTGAGCAGATCAAGTACGCGCAAGAACTAATCCTCGAACGCCCACTCATGTTCACTTTCATCAATAACCGTGGCGGTCCGATCTACCAAGATTCCAACCTACCGATCCAACTGAAACGCAGTACCTTCCCAGAATACTTCGACCTGATCGAGAAATCATTCGATCCGACGATGGGTGAAGACGCCTCGTTCGATACAACGGACAAGCTGCTCTGCTTCACCACCAGCGACAACCTGTGGCTCTGGAGCTACTCGGCTGTAGACAAGAACATGGCGACTCTTCGTCACGTCTCTCGTAAACAACCGCTGGTTCTGCTGGCGCTTGATTAAGTAACGGACAATAATCCACCGAGGGCAACCCCGGTGGATTATGTTTGCTTGACCTTTCTTTTCAACACCCCACTCTTTCTTTGAGGATTAATCATGAGCTATTTGCTGCGACGCTTTGCGGATGCCTGCGGTGCGCCTATCTTGGGTATCGCTATTGGCTTTGGTCTGTACTACGGCTTTAAGTATCTGGGTACTTGGATTTCTTTCCCCAGCTTCTACATGTAATAAATTTAAGTTACATTTCTTTTCAGGTCTATATAACTAGGGTAGTAAGCAATACAAATAACTTCTTCCTACCCTGATACACAAGGACTTGAACCATGACCGCATTCACTTCTACCGAACAACGTTTTGCTGACAACATCGAAGCCGAAGCTCAACGCGCTCGCGCCACATCCATTCTGGGTGAGCGTGACAAAGGCCTGGCTGTATCTGAAGTTGCAGGTGTTATCGGTGGTCTGCTGGGTGGTGCTTGCGCACTGTCCGCTGGTCACTCCAAAGGTGCCGCCATTGGTGGTGCTATCGCTGGTGCTATCGGTGGTTACGCTCTGGGTACAGTAATGTCCCCATTCAGCAACGTTAACACTACCACCAAAGTACTGACCGGCATTACCGCTGGTAGCTTCGGCGTAAGCGTTGCAAGCCTGGGCGCTGCAATCATCGACTCGTTGGGCAACCTCGGCGGCCAGGCTTAACTGGCTGTTGTGGTACAGGGGCGGCTTCGGCTGCCCTTTATTTTTGTCTCATTTCAAACACAAGGTATTAGTCATGAGTCTCATCGAAAACGGAAAGAACCCCTATCTCGAAATGTCCAATGAAAAGCTGGCATTTGAAATCGGGCGGTTGGAGATGTACGGGAATCTGTCTGGCTACGCTCAGAAATTACTGAGCGCCGCCAAGATCCGTCTGGAGGGCAATTCGGATTCCACCGCTACTGATACACGGAAGAACACCAAGGTAGTTGGTATCGATCTCGCCGCGGTAGTGCACCACAATCTGGCTCTGGTTAATTTGGTAAAGGATGCGGTGTATGGTCTCCTCCAAGGTAAACCAGATACCGGGGTTAACCGTGTGTGCAACCAAATCGTCGAATCCATTGGACTGAAGATCTCCGCCGAAAGACTGGCAACAGCGCAAGTGTTTCTAGAGATCAAACAGATCGACGAAGCAGAAGGTGTGAAGTGGCGTGTGCTCGTGGATATCCCTGTTGTGGAGCGCCGCGGTGAATTCGTCCGGCACTATATTAGCAAGAGCATGTATTACGCTTACTCGGTCCAGTTGATAGCGGAGAATCCGGATTTTGCCAAAGTGCAGTACAGCACAATCCCACCCTCTTGGACTAGTGTCGAGGTTTTCACGAATCTTCTCGTTAACTTCGACGACCAGGTTATCAAGCACGAGTACAAGACGTCGGGTGTCCAAGGCACGGGTGTGTACCTCTGCGAAATGAACGGCGACATACGTCAACACTACGTAGCGGGTACGCACTACTAACAGCACCGCCTCTAACTCTATTTTCTCACCAAGACGTTAATAGAGTTAGAGGATTTTGTTTTCTGCATCGAGGGACTTTCTTTATGGCAACGAATGACAAATCGATAGAGGATGTAAAGAACCTATCGAACAAAGAACTTGTGGAAGTGCTCCGGCATTACCACCTGTATGCAACATCAAACGGGGGCGACAAACACGCCTTGGTCATCAATGGTAAAGTAATGTTTGAAGAAATAAAACGCCGGTTGTTAATAGGTGAGGAAACTAGTAGTAAAGATTTCCCCGCCTCTGGCTTCCGTCTCCCAATCTAATTAGAAGGAATAAACACATGCAACAGAACACCCAAGCACCAAGAGTTATCTCTGTTATCCTGAACCAGTTCATGTCTCCAATGGGCATCGACCTGAATCTCTTGAAAGAGCATCTCGTGAAGAGCGGTTCTTTCATTGACGAAATGGATGCCCGCTGTGCCATCACCGCAATGGTTCCGTCCATGAGCGTAATGAGCCAGCTTACTGAACGTTACATCGTTACCGCCGATATCTGGGCAAAGAAACAAGCGGGTCATCCGGGTTGGGAATTCAAGTGTGTTGATCGCAGCACCGCTGATGCGAACTTCCGACCTTTCGCTCAGGCTGATATGGGAATGGGTGGTCACAGTTCTAACCGCGGCTTTATGTTCGGCCTCGATTGCTTCGGCCGCCAGCTCGGAACCCACCGTCCCGCCACCAACTTGGAACTGTACCAAGTACTGGGTGCGTATACCCTCACTCAGATTCATCCGCTTCCGCCGGCTCAGTTTGGCGCCTACCCGGCTGGATTGGAGCTGTTGGAACTGGTGAAGAGCCGTCTGTTCCAAAGTCAACAGTCTGGGATGCAGCCTTTCAACATGCCAGCTAACCCTTACGGTAACGAGCGTTACAACACTTTCAACCAAGCTCAATTCCCGTTCGGCCCTTTCATGGGTGCAGCGACGAACACCCGTATGGCGCCGCTGCCGTCTGTGTCGTTCGAATTCTCTAACGATGAATCTTTTACCGACACTGTTCTGGGTATCCAGGAAATTCTGCTCAAGAGCGAAGTGCTGGTTGAAACCTGCGACGAGATCGAACTGCTGACCATGGTGAACGAGATCTCTCGTGAACTTCAGATGGCCGATTACGACGCACCGAAGTACCCGAAGTTGTTCCTGACGATTGGTGAACTCCAAAACCTCCCTGCCGCCTTGGCTGCTCGGGTAGGACTCGGTTTTAACGGTTGGGTTGTCCACAGCGCATACCGTGGTGATTCCAACGACGCTCTCAACGACACAGCACCGGAAGTGGTTATCTTCCGTCGTCAAATGGCAAGCTGGTAAGCGCAGTACTCCGTGGGGTGGTTGTTTAGCCCCACGGCTTCTTGTTCTTTACACAAGGATTTGAAAGTATGAATAATCAAGTTACTAAGACACCCCTGACTAATGAACAGCTGGCAGAGCTGCTTAAGTACTTGGGGCTTCGTCAAGTAAAACCACTGCCTCCACACCTGCTGTTGTTAGACCTTCCTAACTTCGACGGACTAATAGAACTCCTTCGTGAACGCCTAACCGCGCCTGTGGTTGTTGAACACGAACTCTCCCGCAAAGACCAGCTAGGTCTTGCATCGGATCTAAAGAAAGAACTGCGTGGACACAATCCAGATAAACCACAACGTGACCTTATTAAAGGCTACGAGGAATACCGCTTCCCTAAAGACTTCCTCCGCGGCGCTTGGGAGGTTCACAAGGCACGGGACGATCAGCACCGTATTGGTTGCATCACTGTCTCGCTTGAACGTTTCCTGCCACCCGATGTTAACCAACCTCTCCATGCTGCGCTGGCTGGCATCGGGGCTGTCTTTAATTACCTGACCCACCACAACACTTGGCCGATGGATGTTGACGATGCTCGTCATATCTACTGGCTCATCCACGAACAACTAGTGGGTAGGGAGCACGAGAATCTGGGAATGTTCTCCGGGAAGAACCTCCTGCTGGTACTGGGTAAACCTGAACACATCGGGGAACATATTCCGCATGTGGACCGCGGGCAACTGCTGGACTTATCCGAGCAAATGAAAGAAATCAATCGCGAGTATCCCGGCTGGATTATTCAGTCAGATCCTTGGGACGACAACTAATCAAACATAAATATACTACTCTACCAGCCTAGGCTGGTAGAGTAGTATTAAGGCCTATCTTTTTTATTTCTTCGGGGTGCCCGTGAAAGGGTCTAGTGTTGGATCGTTTTTCGCGGGATCGAGTCCGTCGCCACTATCGTCATCTTTAGTGGAGGCATCATCGTCCGGTGGAAGGGCATCGTCATCAGGCGGGGCGTCCAGATCTGCATCATCAGGCGGCGGAGCGCCGTCATCCGGAGGAGTCAGACTGTCATCGTCCGGTGGACCACCCAGACCATCGTCTAGCCCATCACCAGCGCCACCCAAACCGTCATCACCACCTGGGATAGGGTTGCCATCGCCATCAACACCACCTGGCTGGCCTTCGTCACCTGCACCCGTTACCTTGTTCACTGTCTCCTCAAGAGCAGTCAGTGCCTTGGCAATCTTCGGCTGGTGTTCTTTGATCAGCTTCTTGTCAGCTGCCGATACGTCAATGGTCAGCTTAGCCAAGAACTCAGCCAAGTTAACCCGCTGATGCACCACAGCGTTAACAAGCGACGCCATGCCACCGCCCTTACCTTCGCTGACAATCTCATCGAACGGCATTGGCATGTTGAAGCGCTTGAACGCCTCGGTGGTGTAAGCTGCGCGCAGGGCTTCCTTGATGGTGTCTGCGTTGTAGTCACCTTCTTCCAGACCCAGAGCCTTAGCCACCACTGGCAGCATCTTCTCGTAGCCTGACAGCTCAGTCCAAGCCTCGACCAATGCATCAACCGCTTCCAGCTTTTCCTTGAGCTTCTGATGACTCTCAGTACTGGCAGGAGTTGGCAACCAGCAGTAGATGTTGTTAATGAAGTCAGTCAACAGAATCTTGATCTTTACTTCATCAGAACCTTCAAGAGGTTCTTTAGCATCACCTACCCAGAGAGGTTTGTTATCCACAATGACCTTTACCAAGTCATTAAGGAGAGGGCCGTTCACAGACGTGTGCTTACGCTCGAAGTCCATGATCATGTCACACCACTGATCCTGCCAGTTAGCCCCTTGGTTCAGGAGCATCTGGTGTTCAGTCAACGCTTCAATCTGGAACTGGTTCTCGCCACCATCCACGATGTCCAGCCAGCTGCGTGGCAAACCGAAGTAGTTGGAGATCTTGTTAAGGACCTCGTCACGACTGGCTTGGTCAACAGGTTTGAACACCTGCTTATCCATGTGCGAGATGTCGATATCTGGTGCAGGCATGTGAGGGTTTTCCCCCGCATTGATCTTCACCGTCAAAGACGATTCGCGCAAAGCATCCACGATCTGAGGAACAGACAGCTGAGCCGTCGAAAGGATACTGTGGATTCGAGGGTTGGCCTCGAAGAACACACTCCGGGCAATCGCAATGGTGTGTGCGGGGTCCGGGTCTTCCTTAGCGATGTTGATAGACATCAGGCTGTGGGGTTGGGCTGCTTCCAGGTTCGCCATGGCGTCAGCAACGTCAAAGGCCGCCAGACGAGCAATGTGCATCTTGGCTGCTTGGGTCAGGGATTGACCGATACCCAAACGGTTGTAGTTGAACGCCATGTACGTCACGCTTTCGCCTGGAACGTACAAGCAACGGACCGACTGACGCTTAAACATCCGCGCCAAGAAGATCTTGTTGGTTTCCTCGTCGATGCTGATGCTGATGTTGTCACCCTTGCCGCTAATAATAGCCGACATGAATTGACGCACGATGCTAGCCTTAGCCATCTCAGCAAATTCAGCCATATCGAACTCACAGTCCTTACCGTCCTGAATCGTCTTCAGGTTGGAGATCAGACTGTCAGTGCTCCCGCCTTTCGGCTTGTTGGAGATCGAGTTGGCATTCTTCTTCATCGACTGGTAGTACTCCGCGTCTGCGGTGTTCTTGAGGAAGTTACCCTCGTCATCCAGAAGGAAGATGTAGTCTTCGTGTTTGCCGTTACTGCCTTGACGGTGAATTGGAATCACAGCCTCAGAAGGAACATGCCAAGTCAAACCACGACCGTACAAGTTACCCGACAGCGAGTCATTCGTCTTCACGAACTGGATCGACTGGTGACCCACGTTACGGTTAGGGAACAAGCCTTTGCTCAAGGCATCCGCCTGTTGCTCGGTGAGGTTCTGAGTCTGGGCTTTAGGGTCAGGTGCTTTCTTACCCTTCTTCTTGTTCTCTTCCTCTTCCCGTTCCTTACCTTTGATCATCGCCGAAGAGATCACCAAGTTAAGGTCTTCAGTACCCATCACCGCATCCACGTCAGTTTGACGGGTTACAGCACTGAGCTTCTGGAGATAAAGAAGAGAAGGGTTATCGGTAAGAGTAATACCGAAATCCACCTTGACCTTGGCGCCCTTATCGTCAGCGACTTCGTTATCACCAAAGAGACTGAACTCATTACCGGCGTAAGTCTGACGACCGCTCATGATCGCTTCGAGACCGCTTACTGCCGCTACGGTTGTCTTCGCGTGTGGGTCACGAACGAAACGACCGCGGTTACGGGCGACGTACTTACCGCCCTCGGTCTTCACGAACTCCTGATCCACGGCGTGTTGCGCCTTGGTCTTGTAGGCTTCGTAAGCTTCGTTACCAGCACGACCCGCCATGCCTTTATCTTCAGCCAGCAACTCAGAACCGTTGATCAAATAATCCAGACCAGGACGGCTCAAGTTGAACAGAACATAACTGCCGGTATTCCAAAGCATGTCGTGCACCATGGGGCGCAGATCTGCCTCGATTTTATAGTCGTTTGTGTAATAGTTATCCCACACACGCAAAAGCTCGTCATGCAGCTTAGAGTTCTTGAGCTTCGATGGCCGGGTGTCGTAGTTGAGGGTCTTCTCCTGCTTACCGTTAGGGTAAAGCATGATGGCGTCCCAAATCAGTTCAGCCTTACCAATGTAAGGAGTGATCTGACGCAAGTCGGTGGCGGCGTTAATGTTGTTGCTGATAATGTTGCTGAGCCGCTCCAACTTGTGGGCGTTAACCGTTGTTTTGCCCTGCATCTCATCGCGTTCAGGGCTTTGGCCGTTGCGAGGAACCGCGTTACGTAGCGTGCTCTTCACGACCGGGTTGATGTTGTTAATGTCGGCCCGTAGGGCTGTGTAGTCTACCTGGATATTCCCTCTCGTACCAGGACGATTTTCCCTAGCCATCGTAAACCTCATGAGTAAATTATGAACAATATCGAATTGGATGCATATCTAACCAGTGTGTTCCGCTTAGCGCGAACCATGGTGATCAAAATCGAGGCGGTTGCTGTTCGCGACAATGACATGCTGGTAAATGCGGGGTATCCGGTCAGCAGTGACAAGACCACCTGGCGCTACTACATGAACATGAACGGGGATTACCACGACACTGATGAGGTCATGTACGTCAAGTCTGTAGACACAGGCGACGACATCGTCTTCAACAAAGCGAACTTGGAAATCCACATGGCCACTTTCCGGGAGTACAATTCCGGTGGTGACTTGTTCCAACGCCTTAACAGCACGTACCCTGCGCAGTCAGAATTAATACGCGGCATTTTGGCACCGATCCCGTATGCCGAGACGATCGGGGCAGAGGACTATAAGATCCTCAAATACAACAAGAACTTGGTGCTGTGGAACGAGGATCAATTGATCCCCCAACTACAGGCCTGGGTTCTCGCGGAAAAGAGTCACATCTTCGACAACGAATACATGGTTACCGACGACTTGATGTTGCCGGTAGCGATTATGCAGTTGTATGCAGATTTGATCAAAGCTATCTGCACCATCCGCTTTGAAGCCATCGGGACTCGAAACGTCCATGACTTCTACATTTGGGCCCGTATAGATTCCTACGGGGACTTCTCCAGATATAAGAATAGTCTTACTCGTTTCCAAATCATGTGGCTGTATCGCAACATTGCGTGGATCAAGAACAATCCCGGCCAGCAGTACACTTTCCACAAGTTGCTGGACAACATGCTGTCGACCGCTGACATCCCGTTGGCGAAGTACGACATGGTGGAGACCACCGAGACCCAGCTGGACGATGTAACCCCTACCCCGCTGTACCGTAAGCTCCAGATGAACTTGATGGAAGACTACGGTCGGGCTGCTTCCTTTATCGACACCCGGGCGTTGATTCTGAAGACACAGTTTGTGGCTAAGGACAACTACGACCAGACGTCGATCTATTACGAAGACGCCATGCAGAAGGGTCAGTTCAGTCTGCATTCGGAACTGCCTACCAAGACGCTCGAATCCTCCATGAAGGATTACACCAACCGGCACATCGATACCCTGATGTCCACGGTGTACAACGAGTGGATCTACTTGGCGGGGAAAGGTCTGTTTAAAGGCAAGATCCTGGTGGTCGATCCGAAGAACGGGCGTTCGGTTCGTTTGCCAGTTGGTGACGCTTATTACATTTGGCGTTACTTGATTGACCTGACCTATGGTGAAGAGCCGCTTGCTATCGAGCCTGCTCAGTACCAGAACGTTATGAAGATCAAGCCACCTTCGATTGCCGAGCTGCAAGGCATCGGCGGTAAAGCCTTCATCAACTACCCGGATGCAAAAGGGATTCGTGATCAGTGGATACCGGTGGATACGTTCATCGCCCCTGAATACCTGATGACCTACGCCACAGCGGTGTACACGGCACAGTGGAACCATCGGAAGATCTTCAGTCAGTACTACGACTTGAACATGCGGGCTCGGGTTAAGAACACCTGCGCTGACATGTACGAGACGGGCTACCTGACCACGCTGACTAAGCACACGTCGTACAAGAACCTGATCGAAGCTTATGAACTGGACTTCTCTGAGTACTCGGCAGAAGAAGCTAGGAACTTTGCTTGGGACATCTTCAAGCGCATTACCGGCTGGGACAGTAACAATCATCCATCACTCCGTGCTAAGCAGAGTGATCTCATTGACATCATGACTGGGTTGTCTTCGTACACCATTCATGTGATCAAGGAGATGGACGACGGTATTGACCTGACGGAGCTGAAGAACGAAACCTTTATTGGTGATCCGAAATGGATCGGTAAAGGCAACGGTTCTTACGGGGACTTCCAGAACGCTAAGTTGTTGACCCGTGGTTACATTGACGGGATCCGCCACATGGCGTCTGTGACCCCTATTACAGACGCGATCAAGCCGAAGGCTGTGATGGACTCGGAGGGCAAGGCAACGGTCGTCAGCAACGACCACATCAAGCCTGTGGACCTGTCGGATGACATCCGCAACTACGCGGTACGCATTTCCGATCGTTCGTACTTCAGACCGCTGGGATTGGAAGACATTCCGAAGCCGCCTGAAGTGATCCCGCCACCGCCGCTGCCAGATCCGTTGAGACTGAAGTTCCCGATTCCGGTCCTGAAACCAATTCCGGATACGTACTACGGGAAACTCAAGTTCCCAACCAAACCAGCCACCCGTATCGTTGACACCTATTACGGCAAGTTGAAGTTCCCTTTCGCACCACAGGGACCAAGCATCATCCCCGAGACTTACTACGGTAAGCTGAAGTTCGATGATGATGAACCGTTACTGCAAGTGGGAGGTTGATCCATGGCAACTCGTGAAGTCAACCTGATCGTTAAAGATTATTGCTACAGACGGAAGATAAAGGACGTTAAAGAAGTCACCTTTGTCCACCAGCGTGTTGATCGTATTACAGGGAACCAGGTCTTCTTGGTTAGTCGTGATGGTACGACTCCAGAGATCTACGAGCATAAACGTCTAGACGTTAAGCCTTACAGCCAGCAGAAGTCGCTGTGGTTCCCGAAAGATTTGCAGGGCGACCGTGAGGCCATGCTTAATAAAACGAGCATGGCAGGTTGGATCAACAGACAGGTCAACTTGGAATTGCTTCCGGAAGACATCGGGGTTTTGTCGCTGGTTGGCACTAAGCTGACTGTGGTGATGAGCCCAAATTCTATGCGCTTTCAGAGCTCTTTCGTTATCTCTTTTTTATAGGAACTTTTTTCGATGACTATTACTAGCGCTGAAGTACAAGACCAGAACCGTTCGGAGGTTCCTACCCAAACAGTTACCAACACGGCATTCGGTAACCTGATTGGGAAGTGCTGCGCTACCAATCAAAAGATCAACCTTCCCCAGTACACCACCCTGAATGAACGCTACAACATCATGGGTGATGAGTCCATCGGTCTGAAGAATGGCCGTGATTTTGAACTGAAGTTCTTTGGTATTGGTATCCGCGGGTCCGATTGTGATGGCCGCACCAGCATTGGCACCACCAAGCTGAAAGTGAACCAGCACCAGCCAATCGACATGAACCTGTTCGTGCCGATCCCGTTTATCTGCCGTCCTATCGGTAGCGACCTGGACAACATCAACCGCCTGAAGTATCGCATGCGTGTGATCGAAACCTTCCCGGATGGCGAAGTCTACGCGGTGTATTACCTCAAGGTAATCAACTTCGACAGCTACGACCCTTCGGTGAACAAGATCACCCGTGACGACGCGGGTAACGAGAACGCCAAGCCGTACGTACCGACGAAGGACGACCTGTTCGATCCACAACCGATCGACTTCACTTCGGTCAACGCGGTGCCGATCTCCGACACCTACCTGAACAGCTCGGCGATCCTGGATTGCTCGATGACTCAACAGGACCTGAACGAGTGCGCTCAAGCGTGCAAACTCAAGTTCGGTGACACCAGCTTTGCTTCGATCAACGAAGTGGGCGTGGCCTGGGGTATCGACACTCAGTTCGACGGTCAGATCGCCGGCGGCGCTACCATCAAGTACACCGAAGTATTGAGCGCTGTTTATGCTCACTACGTAACTGAACGTGACGGTCGTAACGCCATCACCAACACCAAGGTACAACTGGCCTACGATCACGGCGCCAGCGAGCCTATGCTGTTGCACACCAACGCAACTGGTACGACTACCGGCCAAGGAAACTAATCCATGGAAACCCCAGCGATTCTGAAAGGGGAGACACACCTTCCCCTTAAAGAAGGGACTACGTCCTCTGAGGCGGTGTCTCTGTGCAACACGTTCTATCAGACACAGCTGAACGCTGGTGACTTTAAACAGTCTCAAGCTTTCCGCGGTGTTGACGGTAAGCTGTATCTGGAATTGATTCACTTCAACCTAGGTACTGTTGTGGTTACCTTCACCAACGTTGCAGAAGCTGTGAAAGCAGTTGAAGACGAACTGGTGATCGACAACATCCTCACTGCATCCGCCGAATACCCTTGGCTGACATCCCCCGTTGCCGTGCATAGCGCCGACGAGCTGGAGTTTCTGGATGAAGTGGGTGTGGGCAATGTCTACGGTACTGAGTACACGGATAACACTGTGGCTTGGAAGCTGGCGACCCTGCTCAACAACTACCGCGTACTGGGCCAGTGGAAGTCAGGTACTATCGGTGATCTCTGTGCAGGCGGCTTTAAGCTCGTCTACAAAGGGACCTCCGAAGATGCACCGGATGAGTTCCTGCTGGAAGATTCTCCTGACATGGTTGCCGTGGTACAGATCCTCTCTGGGTCTAAACTCGGCTTCATATGCCTAAGGGTCTAAGACATCCAGGTATCGTGCGGGTAATGGGGATTGACCCCTCGACTACCAACATGGGTGTGTTTGTCGTAGATGTGAACATCGAGAAGCCGGAGAAGTTTAAGTTGGTGTATGCCAACACGATCTACGGCGAGAAGGTACTCTACGACATTCCCGTGCAGTTCGATGACTTGGCCGGGACTAAACTCTTGGCCCGGACCTACGGCTTGTTTCGCAGCCTTAAGTCTCTGGTGGCTATTCATGAACCGGACACTGGGATCTGCGAAGATAACTTCATGGGCATGTCCCCTCTGACGTTCAAGCAGTTGATTCAATGCGTTGCTTTACTACGACAGTCGTTTATCGAGAATGATGTTCACCTGTCGTATGTATTGCCGAACCAAGCCAAGGAAATTGTGAAAGCAAACTTCCGTGGTACAACCAAAGAAGATGTACAAAAAGGCCTTAAGGAGTACGGTGGACTTGATGCTGGTGATTTAGATATCTCGTTGATGGATGAACACACCACTGACGCCGGCGCCGTATGTCTGTACCGTTGTGAACAGATTGCAAAAGACTACGGGGTATATCACGAATGGCCACTGTCGATACTGAGCCGGGAGGAGCTAGCGAGACACCTGCTACCCTCCCCGTTCAAGAAGTAGCCCCGGTTCCTCCCGCTGGTGGTATTGAGCGGGAGGTGTTCGGGAAGTGGAGTGTCATGCTGCGCAACACCTTTGGTGCGGTGACGGTGTGGACTCTTTGTCTTGCAGCATTAGCAAACGCCTGGACTACAAACGTTTCGGTTGAGAAGAACGGTCAATGGCCGAGCGAGATCTCCATGATCGTTATGAACGTGGGACCGATCATTGTAGCCTGGACGTGGATGAACGCCAACAAGACCATTGCAACCTTGATGGAATTGATACCTGTTGCGGACAAGATCCGTAGTCGGGTGGCGACAGCCATTGCACCGAAGGATCCAAAGCCTCCTGAGGACCCTCCTGCGCCGCAATAAAAGGCTGGACAAGCAAACATACCCCTTACCCCTACGGACGCCTCTATGGGCTCCGTAGGGGTAAGGGTGTTATGTCGCATTTTGCTACTCGGGAGGTTTAAGAGGTTGCGTATCAGCCATGCTGTCGATCAGCGTGTTGATGCTCGCAATCAATTGAACGATGGTGCGCTGTCCAGCGTATTCGTTCATCCTCGTCGAATCAAGTAATCGGGTGATCTCAATCAACTTGACTCGAGTCGCCTTGTAACACTGATCCTTGATAGTAGCGGGGAACGTGGTGCAGTCGTTGTTAACCAGATACGTCGTGAGGTCCGCCAGCAACGACTTGGGTGGTTCCGGATTGTCGCTCCGCACCTGGGGGATGACTTGGGTCAGTCTTTCCCTTGTGGACTTCAGCTGGGTCTTGTAAGAGTTGATCTGTACCTGTTGAGCCTGGGCTTGGAGGTACAAGTTCCCTTCCGAGATTGTGGTCTGGTGTCCGCAGCCCGAAAGGGTCATCGGTATTAGCACTAGGCAAAGAAAGATCAAGCCCATACTGCTTAAGGAGATTCGCATAGCCTTCATTCTGCACCTGTCTGGCGACATCAAGTTGCCGGGTTAGGGTACTGTTCAGAGCGGCCTGTGACTCACTGGACTTTTCCAGGTTGTCTGCCACACGTTCCAGCTGACCGCGCACGTCACGCAAGGACTCGATCGTTGCTGCATCGAGTGTGTTGGTGTGCCGGGGGAAGAAATACTGAAAGCAAGCCAGCCCGAGCAACAGGGTGAGTAGGAACATGGTAATCGCTGATCGGACCTTGTCCGAAAAGAAAGTACCTGAAAGTAAAGCCACCATAGGTTAAGCCTCTTGAATCAGACCGCGTATGTAAAGGAGATACCCTTCTAGAAGGGTGCTTGGGGTATACCGATTGGTGTATCCATGAAAGAGTTCCCCCTCGTTGTGGATACCGGTAGTCTTGTTGAGGTAACGCTTATGAACGCCAATGTCAATGTCGAGTAGCCTCCGGTTAATAAGTCTACGGGTGAAGTATTTTGGCAGCAGTCCATTACCAACCATCAACGGGATACGTCTCGTTTCTTCCGTATGAAACGTAAAGGGGTAAGCATAGCTCGTGATCGGTTGCAGATCCACGTACAGATGCGGGTTGTCCAGAATGATGAAGAAGGACGAGGGGTCCGTCAGCAGCTTCGTGAAGAACTCTTCGGTCTGGAAGAAGTCTTTACCAACCACTTGGCGATCCTTATCAATCACCGAGGTCAGGTCGATCAATTCTTTCGAGTCAAAGATCCGCGAGAACCAATCCACTTTCTCAGTCCGGATAGTCACACCCTTAGGACCGTTTACCTGAACCACGTCATTGAGGTACAAGCGACCACCGATCGACATCCACACCGTCTTACCTACCAGCGACACCGGCAAGTCCACTCGCAAAGAGCGGTAAGTGTCGTGGTCAATGAACTCTAATTGTTCAGCGGCAATGGGATAAGTATTGAGGGTGGACACCGTGTTGAAGTTCAGCGAGTTGACATGGACGTTATCATCCACGTTAAAGTGCTTGCCGGCATTCAACAGGTAAACACTCCGATCACCTTTGACCGCACGCACCAAGTGGCCGTTGATGGTCCACAGGCAACGCTTCACCAAGGCTTCGTAATCGACCACGGTGTTATCGGTCTTGGCGACACGGATATCAGGAGCGGAGGTTTTGGTCAGCAGGTTTTGCCGGTCTTCAGAGATGCGGGCATCACCTGGAAGGAGGGTGAACCACTCGTACTGGATATCGTGAGTGGTCACAAAGCGGTATTCGGTTCCGGGCAGGGTATTGCTGGTGATCAACGGGACCGTGGCCTTGGTGTTGAGCCACGCCTGGATCGTCCCAACAAAGAGACCAAGCTCGTCTTGATACTTAGCGGCGTCGATAGCAACGTCACGTTTAGCAAAGCTGTCAGTCACCACGATGATGAGATCGCTGTACAAAGCAAAAAGTTGTTTTGTCTGCACCGCTGAAATATCTAAAAGCTCTTCTCCTCGGGGGACCTGTAGGTTAATACCAACAGCCCTTCGATAAGTGTACATAGGGGCAAACTCCTTACGATTCTATGAAAATTCGGCCCTATAAAGACTGTATAGATGCCGTTATCACTATGGGGTGCAGGTCATAAGATATTCCCCAGGATCCCCACTAGGAGTGCTTTAAATGGCTATCACTTATCTTTGGAACCCCTTTCAAGAACGTGTTGACAACGACATCAAACAAGAAGTAATCAAAACCGCTGGCATCACTACTCGTGTTGAGTGGGTACCGCGTGCTGCACCCTTCTTCGGCAAGAACTTCAAGCTGTGGCGTCAGGGCACTGCAACCCCGTTGGTATTCGGCGTTGACTACGTGTTCGGTCATACTTTCGACCGCTTCATCACGGGCTACAAGCGCAATTGCTTCGGTTCGGTGATCATGCTCAAGCCGTTGCCGAACGAAGTGCTGAAGGCCGACTACAGCACCATTGGTGGTCCTTTTGTATTGGATCAAATCGCGTTTGCCACCTTGGTTGCCAACATCATCAACAGCCCGCGTGTGGCTAACTGGGAAGACTTGGTTCAAGTACCGACCGAGTTCCCAAGCGACCCACACACTCACCCTGCGACCCAGACTTACGACTACCTGGAAATGATGGTTAGCCTGCGCAGCCTTGTGCTGGCAATCACTGACCAGAGCCAAGGCCTGACAGTTAAAGCACTGCTGGAAGAGCACATGGCTGCTCCACTCATCGAAGCCCACATGGGTAGTGCCGAAGACATCGGTCTCGACTTGGTGGAGAACATTGGCCCTGCCACTAACGCCGACCTCGAAGGCGCCAGCGGTAACAAGTACATCACCATGGCCGTCCTCAAGGAAGCGTTCCGTAAGCTTGTCGCGGGCACACTGAAAATCGATTAAGAGGTTTAGGTATGCAATTCCCCATTGTTCAGGAATACAGGACCGATATCAACCGTAGCAACCCAGAGAACGAGATCTACGACGAACCGTTCTCTGTGGCTGCCGGTGTGTTTACTCGTGTCATCGTGCCTCGTCATTCACCGTTCTTTGTAGAAAGCTTGAAACTGAAACACCCCAACGGCGAGCCCATGATCTTGAACGAAGACTACGAGATCTTCCGAATCATGCCGCGCCTGACGGAACTGGTAGGTAAACCAGTGGCGTGTCTGGTGACTCTCAAGAAACCAGAGATCACCGAAGGGACCCTCTCTTACCACGTCCTTGGGGAATTCCCTCTGCTCGACAGCACCATGATGGCGTTGATCATTGACGCTATTAATGACGACCGTCCTGTGTACTGGGAGAACCTGTCCAACAAGCCTTCGGTATTTCCGCCAACCCTGCACACCCACAGCGTACTCTACGACATCGTTGCCTTCCAAGACACGATCGACTTCCTGAGCGAGCTGCAAGTGTTGATCGAACAACAGGGCTTGGACATCATCGAACGTCGTCTGACCCACTTCATGGAGTTGGTCGACTGGTACATCGGTGTCTACGGCAACATGCTGGATCAGTTCCTGGTTCGTCACTCTGAGTCGTACGACGCCCACGGTTTGACCGCACTGGACGTGCAGCTGGACAAGGTGGACAACTTCGCCACTGCAACACCAGCCAACATCCTGCAAGCGCGTCAGGACATGCACCTGCGTCCTCAAGAGCTGAAGAGCATCATCGAGTACCATGGCTTCAACGCTGACGAGTTCTTGGAAGCGAAGATGCTCCCGGTGGCTCAATTCGGTAACACCAACTTCATTCCTCCCAACATTGACGGTTCGTTTGAAGGCATCGGGGGTGTGATCGAAACCGCAGGCATGTGCTTGGAGAGCGACGGTTCGATCACTGTGCTGTGGAACCGCATGGACGGTCGTACCCGTGGTCTGTACTTCTCTGTTCTTACGGATCCTGAAGAACGAAGCGCCTTGTTGACGTACACTGGCTTTAAATACGAGCACCCTCGTTTTGACCCGGACAATGCCAGCGTTGACCGTATTGCGCAGGGTAGCGGTAACGAATGCATTCTGGTGGGCGACAGCTTTAAGGACATCTTCTACATCGGGATGACCAACGGTTCTTTGGACCCGGCAAAGCACGTTTACTCGAAGATCAACCTGCGGCCTTTGGTCGATGCGATCTCGACGAACCCTGGCGCACACACCGTGACGGAACTGTTCAACTTGATCAGTGTTGCCGTGATGGGTGATTGGGTCTACGTGATCCTGTCAGCTTCCACAGGCGTGCCGTCAGATACATGGAACCAGTTTTCGGATTTGCGTTATAAGTTTTTCTTCCGAGTACCAATCTCCAGCATCAAAGCACAGATTGATGTGACTCCTGTTCGACAGAACGTTTCCTTCTTGGACGCGGATGGCTTGCAGTGGAACAACAGTCCGTATTTCCGCTGGTACCAGCCGGTAGTTGACGGCAACGGTCATCAAACAAAAGCTATCCTGACATTCTCGCCTTATCCCTGTAACAACGCCATCGGGCTGTATCGGAGCCTGATCACCCACGTAGCGCAGAACCCCAACAATCCTAACAGCTATGCTGTGAAGTTTCTGGGTGCGCATTACTTCGCTTACGTCAGTGAAACGGTGAACGCCGCAATCGACTACATGCAGGAGCTGAACTACGACTTCAACCCGAATACGGGTGTGTTCAGCTACAAACACCGGACGGCGGCATGGAATGCTAACTTCGGGCTGGGTAACGGCAACATCATCCCGGCTCAGTATCGTCACGCATCCAGCATGTCCTATCAGGTGTACTTCTATCAGGCGCAAGGTGGTAACATCTTGGATGATGGGCGGATTGTGTCGGCCGGCGCTTACGGGTTTACAGGTTATCCACGTGCGGCGTTCACCTGCAAGATCGCCACCACCAACACCCGCTTTGCTACAGTGAACAAGTTCTGGGGCAACGGGTCCGAACTCCCTTTCGGTTATTACGCTGGTTTGATTCCGGAAACGGTAACAACACCAACAGAGTCGGGGATTAACCCGCGGGCATTGCTGTACAACCCAGGTGGTGAGTTCTACATTGCTGCTCACCGAACCATCGCAACGCAGCTCGAACTGTACTGGAAGACTGTATCGGGGCGTTTCGCTTATCGGTCGGACATTCAGAACTTGTTCATGAGCAACATTGTTTCTCGTCCACTGACCAACAACATCCGCAAGGTGAATGCACCGTTCGGTTTGGGCGGAGCAACAGTGGTGGTGCCGTCGGCTTATCTCAGTACGTACGGTGTGGATGTGGGTGAATCTCAATTCTGTGTTAACTCACAGAAGAAGAGTTTTGACCGCGAGATGAAGGGTACCGCATGGCCTGGTGGTGTAGCGGCCGGGGATATCATCCTTGTTCAACAGCACACTCGTCGCACTGAACCAGATGGTACGATTACCATTGTTCCGACGTTGGAACTCTTGTACCAAGAGTGGATTGTTGAGGCACTGAAAGCTCAGGTGGAATATCCGGCCATCATGAACCGTGGTCGTGCTCGTCATGTGACGGTGTGTGATCCTACGTTCTCCAACCTACCTGCGAAGTTTGGTTGGCTACCGGTGACCGTGTCTATTCAGTACACCGATGCTGACGGCACACCAGACCAGACCACCTTGTTCCACACGTTCATGACGATCCAGCCTACTTACACGACCAGCGGCGGTCGTTACGTGGTCACTGGGTTCACTGTGATCAACAAGGTGCATGTGCGGAAACCAAGTGCCGGGGTTAACATCCTGCGGATCTTCGGTAACGGGATCCAGTGGGAAACTCCGCAAACCACCCACGGTCCGATGCGCGTTCAGTACTACCTCGAAGGCAACAAGCTGACGGTGTATCACGGCACAGGTGTGATGGCACAGGTTCCTGGTGACGCCTACTCTCTGGACCATACCTTCACCATCAACGACCGTACCGCTTCGCACGCCTGGAACTACGAAACGTATGTGGAGCACACCAGTCGGGGTGGTGGTATCATGATGAGCCCGGATAACGGGATTCAGGTGATGCGGGGTTGGGACTTGTCAACGGGTGGTGCTGCTACTATCTCGGAGGGTATCGCTAACAACGCCTTGGTTGGGTCGGTGTATCCTGAAGTCGGCTGGGTGATCTTCTTCAAGACGGACATCAACGTCATCTTCAACGGCACGCTGTACGTGCTACCGTTGGGTTCAATCGACTTGCGGGATATCGATGCGAATCCACAATGGAAGACCTTCTACATCTATGCCAAGCTGGATAACGGCATTCCGGTGTATGAGGTTTCCCGTGACAAGCGGTTGGAGACCAACTATCAACTGTGGGTGGGAACGGCGGTAACGAACGACCGTCAGATCTTAACCATCGAGCGGTTTAACGTGTTTGCTCTGGATGGTCACCGGGTAACCGAGACTAAACGGGGTAACAGTATCCCGGCGGCCTCTGGTCTGGCGAACACCGAAGGTCAGATCCCTTGGCTAACGGCTGGTGAGCTTCTCCCTTAAACAACAACGTGTTGGAGAGGAGGCAGGGTGAACCCCTCCTCCTCTCTCTTTTAAAAGGCTAACGCAATGGAACCTATCAGACTGGTAAAGTTTGACATTCATGGCACTGAACCCGTCAACACTATTGTCGGGGAAATCGTTAAGCTCACCGACAAAACTTGTCAGTGGGTTATTCCAAATGGTTCGCCCTTCTTCGCTGAACCCGCCAAAGTAACCGTCTACAACCAAAGTGGCGCGGTCATGAAGTTGAACCGTGACTACTTCCTCGAAGAAGAGTTCGTTCCCTTCTGTGAAGTAACGGGTCGGTCGATCAAGACGTTCATTCGGCTGCCTCAAAACATTCTGGACGCCAACACTCAGATCAAGATTGACTATCAGAGCATTGGCGCCTACTTCGTTCCCCGTAACGACCTCGAAGCTTGGATGGACAAGATCAAGAACGGTGTTCGTCCGTTGACTTGGTCCAAGGTGTTCGACGTTCCTCCAACCCTACCGCCTTCGCTGCACATGCACGGTATCAAGACCGAGATCTCGGACTGGTACGAGCTGACGTGGTTCTTCATCTATCTGGGTAAGGTCTCTCTGACCCGTGACCCGGAAGCCAACAACAAGGTCAGTGCGGCGGCGCGTCGTGCGTTCGATCGATTGAAGGCCGCAAAGGTAACCCGTCTGGCCCAGCTGAAAGCTCACGATGAGAACTACAGCGTTCCGCATGGCACCACCAAGTTCGACATCCTCCTCGGTAACCACGCCAACTACCCCACTGCTACATTGGCGGAAGAACTGGCGGGTGTACGGGGTGATGCGTTCAGTACGCCATTCGGTGTGGCTGAGCTGGCGAAGACGTACAAGCCGGATACTGATGCCGCAATGTATCAGGGTATCATGCCGGTTAGCCGTTTTGCCGGCGACAGTTATATCCCGCCGAACATCGATGGTTCGTTTGAAGGTTTGGGTGCCACCTTTGAGACCGCTGGTTTCTGCCTAGAGAACAACGGACTTCTCATGATGCTCTCCAACCACTTCGATGGTCGTCAGGAAGGTCTCTACTATTCGTACGTAGAGAACTATGACCAACCAGGTGGCAAGATCATCTACACCGGCTTTAAGTACGCTCCGCCATCGCTGTCGTCTATCGGGGTTAACCCGACACTGATCATGGGTGGTAGTAACCACAAAGTGCTGATGGTCGGACGCCCGAGTTCGACAGATTGGTACCTGTGCCTGACCAACGCTACGTTTGACCCATCGGCTCACCGTTTCGTTAAATGCAACATGGTCGAAGTAAACAAACTGTTCAGTAATGTCCCGTACAACAGTCAAAGCCGGGCGATGATTCACCACATGGGCGATTACCTAGTGTTGGTTCAGAACTTCGGGGCAGCTTACACAGATGCCTACGCGTTCTTCCGGGTTCCAGTTGCTGACGTACAGGCTGGCCTGCCAGTTACTTGGCAACCACTCAAGGTTACCTATACTGACTGGAACGGAACCTTGTTTACGGCGGCTGATTCGCTGGTTCCTAACCCGATCGTTCGGGATGGTGCCAACAAGATCATTAAAACCGGTCCTTGGACATTCCGTCAGGGTGTTACCTCCATGACTAAGAGCGGGCGGTCTTTAACGATCTCTTGCCCTAAGCCAGGGAATAACGCTGTCAGTTACCTGCAATTGATCATGGGGTACGTCGTGCTCTACTCCGACGTAGGGGAGAACATCAACCTTCGTCTGATCAGCACTATCGGGTATGAGATCAATCCGGCCACTGGCGTGTTGACTCAAATCAATAAGGCTCCTCCCATCAGCGTTGGGTTCACGGATACCACAGCTACAGAACGTGCGCAGTACATGGACCTGCATTACGGATACCTTTACAACTCTACGTTCCAAGCGACGCAGTGTGGTACTGTGATGCTGGATAACGGCGACCTCGTAACGGGTACGATTGCGGATGGTAACGCCTTCCCGACCGTTGTTGAAGTAACACGCTGGAAAGACAAACCCTCAGCAGCACAGGTCTTGTCCGGTTCCATGAAGGTCACTGATTCACCACTGACTTTTCGTCGTGTATTGAACCCAGTGCTGTCTTCTCCTATCCTCAGCGGCACCTATCCAGCTGCCATGACGTATGAGCCGGATGGGGAGTTGTACGGGGCGGAGGACATGAAGTCGGGTAACCGGAAGATGTACCTCCGGCTTGTCTCGGGCGGGTATCAGGTGCGGCCGGGAATTACGAACTTGAACCTGCCTGATCTGAAGACCCGACCTCTCTCGAACACCGTCTATGAAACCAACCTTCCGCATAGCGACATCGTCATCGGGATAACCGGTACGGCGGCGGAGCTGACGGCTGGTGGAGTGGAATGTGGGAGCACTAGTTTCAGTGCGTGTGCATGGTCGTCTTACGTTACTGCAAGTCAGACGCTTCCGCGCACAAACGTGCTGAGGGCTCCGGCGGGAAATAATGTGCTGCTGTCATTTCCACGGACGGTGACTCGGACGCTGGATAACGGGCTGAAGAAGGCCACGTATGCGGCTGACACGTTCTACGGCATTCGTCAGAACATCATCGACAAGCTTAAAGCGATGATCCCTGCTGAATTCCAAAACACCAAGTACTGGGCTTTCAGCTTTAATATCTTGGGGAACGAATCGGGTGGGATGTTCAAGGGTCTCAACGTTGGTCTGGCTCTGATCTACTTCTTTGACGCCGATGCGTCTCAGACGCGGACTCAGGTGGTTCTGTTCACCCCGGTGGTGGAAGCGCCTAACGCCGATCACCCTGGGGTGCACTGGATCAAAGATATCACGGTGCTGGATGCGCCTCCGCATGTCCGTACGGCGGTCAACGTGAAGATGGGTGAGACCAACCTGCTGGTTAACGGCGGGACCAAACCCAAGTCCATCGTGTCGATCTATCGCGACGGCACCAAGCTGAAAGTCTACGTGCTGGCTCCGTACTCGACGGTAACGACGGGCACCATTAACACCAAGCAGCTTTGCCTGTTTGATGTTGATCTCGCCACTAACAAAGTGACGGGTGTCTACGGGGGCAATGCTAGCTGGGGGTACGGCGACATAGTGACCATGATCCCTAAGGTGGGTATGCTTGACGTTACCCTAGGCGGAACAACGCCTGACAACACCACAATCAGCCCCGCCAACCCTCAGCCTTACGTTAACACCGGGGGAGCTGCGGCAATCGTGAAGAAGACCAATGCTGACACGAGCATTGACTACTACATGCTTGGATCGGCTTATCCGGAAACAGGTTGGGTTCTCTTCCTGCAAGACAACATCCGGATGATGGTGAATGGTACGGCGTACGCTATGCCGGGTGGTTCCATTGATCTGCGTGACATCGACCCTGCCCCACAAAACAAAACGTTCTACATTTACGCAACGGTGGAAGATGACCAGCCTAAATACCTGGTGACCCTAACCAAACTGCGTAAGTCGGGCAACCTGCTGAAAGCGGCAACGATCGTGACGAACGGTCAACAGATCCTCTCGATCACTCGTCACCAACCTTTGATGGTCGGTCAGTACCTCCTCAGCTACACACGTGAGGGCGGTATCATTCCAATCAGCACCGGTCTGCCACAGGACGCGGGTACATTCGTCTTCCTGCGGGCAGCGGAGCTGTTGCCGTAACAAATAGGTCACGGGGGAGCAATCCCCCTTGGTCTCTCCACATTCAACACGGAGTAGCGCTATGATTATTGTCAGGCCTATAGCAGAACCTCCTTTCGTAGAGGTGCCGGAACCGGCCTTCGGGTCAGTGATCCAGAAGCTCAACGAGATGGCGGTTGAGAAAGAGGATCGGCAAACCCAGTTCAACAAGAACGTGGCAGAAAAGATCGCGGCACTGGACACCCATGTAACGGCGTTCATTAATGCCACGGTTACTCCGATCGACACCCACATCGCTAAACGGGGTGCGGTGCACGGCGAAACCAAAGCCACTGTGGGGCTCAGTAAGAAGGATAACTTCCGACCCGCCACACCGGCTGAGGCTTCTAGCTACGCCAACGTGAACGCCTTTGTAACGCCTGCTGGGGCCAAAGCCGCGCTGGACGCTAACACCGGTGAGTTCGATTTGGACCTGTATCAGCGTAATGGTGTATTCCAGTTCGCGTCGTACTACTACCCGGACGACTACGAGACGACTCCTCCGGCTACACCGGAACCAAGTCGTTTCTTGGTGTCCAACGGTCGTGTCCCAATTCTGATCAACGGGGATCGTTTGATTTACTCCCCTCAGTCGGATAACCCGTACTACAGCAAACAGCTCATGTTTGTGGGGTTGCCACTGAAAGGTTTGTCCCGTGCTCGTCTTAGCGAAATCACCAACTTGGTTTCTCGCTACGTTGGGACCAACTGGAACATGACAGGCGGGGATACAGTTGACGGTAAGGTGGCTTTCTTCCGTCCATTGGGCGATCGGAGGATCTACAACTTCGCCACCACTCTGCCGTTGCCAGCGGGTAACCGTAACTACCTGCTGTACAACAACTTCAACAGCGCCCTTTATAAGGGTCTGGGAATCACGGCATCGTTGGCAGGTGGTGTCATTACTATCAATCACCGTTTCTTCCATGCGAACGCGGCTGACACAGCGCCTAGTCTGACGGAGACCATCACCAACGCATACACCGCTCAGTTCGATCGTATCAGTAACACGTTGTCGGCCGGACCTGCTAACGGGTCTCACAGCTACAACCTGACTGACTTCATCACGCTGCCGGCTGGCGCTACCATTGCGGCGGATCCATCTCGCCCTGATGTGATCACCACCTTGGTGTGGAATGCGGTTGACTTCGAAGCTTACCTGAATGTCAGTGTTGCATTGATTGTAACACAAGGCGCGAAGACCAGTAAGCTGGTGCTGTCGTTTACCGAGTCCATCACTCCGGGAACATTGAGATCGGGTGGTTCGGCAATCTTCAAAACCCTCGGCACTCGTGTCAAGGATACTTTGGACGCTGAACTGTTACCGGTAGTGGACTCTGACTACTTTACCGTTAACAACCCATTTGACTTGAACAACATTACCCAGTCTCCTGGCGCGGTGTTGAACTCGGGGTTGATCGTTAAAGCACGAAGCACCAAGTTGGCTCTGCGGGTTAAGCGCTACCGCACCGAGTACGAGGGTGTGAAAGATTGGATGACGGCTAAACGTCCGGTGATCAACCCGGCGGATGCTTCTACTGAAGTGTTTGCTCCAAGTCGTCATAGTCCGTTCGGTCCATTGCCAGAGCGTATCATCCCGGTGTTGCATACCGCGGCGGAAACGCAGTATCTGGTCTACGGTCTCAATCCTTCCACAGGGTTGTTCGGGTGGTCTCGACTGACATGGAACGATACGTCCATCATCAGTACTCAGACGGGTGACGGTGTGTTCGGCGTTCGTTTGCCGGAAGTTAGCAGCCCAGTCTCCAACCTCGGGGTTTTCCCGAAGTCGGTTGTGAATGCTGTGTACAAGTCGTCGGTGGGCGTGGGGATGAATGGTCTGGCGTTTACGGGGACCAACAACCACATCGGCAAAGCCAGCATCAGTTACGTGAACGGGGTATTGAGCGTAGGGGCTGACGTTACTGTGGCCATCTCGAGCATGCTCAGCCTTCAAGGTGTGTCTCGTGGCGTGATGGACCGGGCTAAAGTGTTGAACCCGGGTGTGTTGGACTCGTTGCGGAAGGTTGAGATTCAGATCTTCGCAGTGTCGCTGAACAAAGTGATTGTCATCATCTCTGATGGCGTGAGCTATGCAGAAGCGGCATCGGCACGTTATGCGGTGACGAACAACATCATCACGCTGGACTTCAAGCCTACCAACGGTGTAGCACTGACACCTATCACGTTGGCCAGCGGTCCCGTTGCTGCGGGTAACCGTGAGTCGGGTTCGGGTGATAACGTCTGGATGAACTTTGCTGACTTGCAGATCGCATCGGTTACACCGAACAACTTCAACATCGTGGCGACTCGTCCTTTCGGCGACAACTACGGTGATGTGAGTTTCACGGTGACAGGCTTCGAGACATCCACCTTCCCGGTGTTTGCCCCCAACAAGCTTAACCCTGTTCGGCTGTATGCGGGCACGGCTCAGATCGATTTGGTGGAAGAACTCCTCCCGTCACTCCAGATCCCTAACAAGGGTATCTACCAGTACGACCCTACCAACACCGCGCTAACGTGCAGAATGTTGGAAGTCAACGGGGTGACCTCGATCGATCAGTTCAACATCAATGAAGCTGGCTGGATTCGTCTTCCTTCGGGTGGCCGTGTCATGCTGGGCGGTAAAGCGTTCCTCATTGGTCAAGAGCTGGCGCTTAAGGTCGGGACAGTCGGGACGGTATACTGCTACCTGATCCGTTTGGGTGACGTACTTCAAGTAGTTGCTTCCTCGGTTCGTCGTGAGGTGGCAAACAACGAAGTGATGTTCGGTATTGCGGTCAACGGTGTTCTGCAACAAAGCAAGGATTACCTGGTGATGAGTAACCACGTTGTTAGTGCGTCTCGTCGTGGTACAGCGATCCCTTGCTTCACTGACGATGGTGCTAACGGACCTAACCAGTTCTTTACCCAACGCGACGTGTTCTAAGCAAACATAACCCCTACTACCCAACCTCCGTAATGGGGTTGGGTAGTAGTAAGGTTATTAACCGCCTGTAGGCATTGGAGGACCGGAGAGATCTGGACCACCTCTGACGCCAGTAGTGATGTGCAAATTCAAACTGACCAAGGATGTTACATCGATGGCAGCGTGAATTGTACCAGAAGAAGTAATGTTACCCGTCTGGTCGTAATCACCGGTCTGGGTGTAATCCCCGGTTTGATCGAAGTCACCGTCTTGGGTGTAGTTACCCTTCTGGGTAATGTTGCCCGTCCATGTCGTTTCACCGATACGGATGTCAGCAGTATCAGCCTGAATGTTAATACTTTCGCATTTCAGGTTAAACACCTTCGTCAGGATGTTAAATGCTTCGTCGGCGTTGAACGTGATGGAGTCTTTAACGTAGACGTTCATCTTCTTCTTGTCGATGTTAAAGATGCTGCCGTCAGCGTTCACATAAGTCAGCGAGTGCGCGACGTCGTCTTTAACGAGGAAGTTACCGGCACTGCCGCCCACCATGACCTTGCCGTTCTTGCCATCGACCTTGATTTCGAAGGCTGCCTTCTCGCCATTGGCTTGCGTCGTGCGGAACGCAGCAAAGCCCTCGTGAGTAGAGACCGTCATGGTGTAGAAGTTGTCGATATTGAAAGGTGTGTCATCGGACTGTTGTGGGTTAGCCGAATAACCCATGATCACCGTTTCCAGACGCATGGTCTCGGCGTTGATACCGAACGTGGTCCAGTAGTAAGTGTTCTGACCGCTCACTTGGTAGATCGAAACCTGACTGCCTTCACGAACATCCGGTGGGGTGATCCGGTTGCTATCCCCCATGGAACGCCACTTAGCGGGGAAGGTGTTGGACGTCAGTACACGGCTAGTAGTCTCCTCCCCGTACGCGTTCTCGCTTTTCTTCTCGACCTGCTTAGCAGTCGCAACCACACGGCCATCAGCTGCGGGTGCCATGCTAGGCAGGTACACCATGATTTCATCGGTGTTGGTCTGCTTGGTACTGGCAACGGTGCCGACACCCAGATGGTTGATTAAGTTCATACTCCCTGCCTCATTCTGTAGACCATTGAGACTTTTCATAAAGAATCCATATCATGTTGCTTAAACTCATCTTAGAAAAGTACATTCCCCTTACAAAGAGTGGCATCCAGAGTGTTAACCTTTCTACTCCCCACATGATCAATCTGTTTATCTCCAAAAACGGAAGTGGTAAGAGCAGCATTCTGAAAGAAGCCAATCCTCTTGCTCCGGAGAAAGCTAACTATCTCCCGGGTGGCCGTAAGTACGGCGAATTCAAATTAGGCGATCGACACTTCATCGTTGATTCCTATCCGCATGACAGTAACGGCCACAGCTTTAAACTGAACGGGAAAGAACTCAACCCGAACGGCACTGGCGCGGTACAGAAAGAGTTGTGCGCGAGTTACTTCCGTTTGGACTATAACCTCAACCGTGTTTTGAGTGGGCTGCGGATTACTGATCTGCTGTCGTTGATGTCCCCGGGTAAGCGTAAAGAAGTTTTCATGCAACTGTATCCGAACGATACGGATTATGCATTGGGGGTCTGGAACAAACTCCGGACTGAGCGTAACGAGTTGAAAGCGGCGATCAAGAACCAGATTGCGCGTTACACCGAAGAGAACCGTAAGCTCGCTGAGATTAACGAGTACGGGATCGATGAACTTGAAGTACGTATTAAGACCATCGAAGGGGAACTTCGCGACTCACTGCTGGTGCGTGGTAGTCTGGAAGGCATTCAGGTTGATCGGGATCTGAACACCAAGATCCAAGACTTCAATCGCATGGTGGACCAATTAACTACTAATAAACTGAGCGGGATTATTTACACCCAATCAGAGGTAGCGACGGCCATCGGTTTCACCACGGAACTCATGCAACGTCACCAAGAACAAGCGGGTGTGTTGCAACGGGTAATCGCGGAACACGCCGGGGTGCTGGACGGACTGGAAGAGTTCTTAGCGGATCCAGAAGTGTTTCAGGTACAAGCGGATCATATCCGTGAAGACTTGGCGAAGGTGAATGAGGAACTGGCGGATTACAACAACCTGCTGGCTCAGTATCCGATCTTCAATGACCCTGAGATCCCGCTGAACAACCTTGAACTGGTTATCCCGGGCTTCCGTGAGTTCTTGGGGCGATTGACCGTTGTGAGCGATCCTACTGTCAATGGGGCGACTTATAAAGGTTGGCTCCGTGAGCAGGAAGAACTTAGCAACTCGTTGCGTCACTGGAAGAACGAACTGACCGACATCACCCACAAGCTGAATCATTACGACTCGGCTGAAAACGTGAACTGTCCAGATTGTTCCCACGAGTTTAAGTTGGGGGTGACGCCGGCTGAGCTAGCGGCATTGCGTCAGCAGAAAGAAGGATTGACGACTCGGGTAGAACGCACCGAGAAAGCACAGGAAGTTCTCGCTAAGCAGATTGAGAACGATGCGGAGTGGTATCTGAGCATGAACCAGTTGATTGGGTTTGTGCGGGAGAATAACCACTGTGTTGTGCTGCCTTCTTTCATTAAAGAGTACGATATCGGCAAAACCGATTCAAACCGGCTGCTGAATGCCCTTGAGACCTTCATGGGTCGTTATCTCTTGCTGGCGAAGAAAGAGGCACTGGCTGTCGAGCAAAACCTCTTAGACACGCGCTTAGGGTTGCTGGACCGGAACAACATTCTGGATATAGCGATCTACTTGGCGAGTATCGAAAAGGAACTGCTGGTCGAGAACAACCAGATCTCCCATTACAAGGACCGTCTGGAATCCTTGAAGCGTACTCAGCAACACATCGTGTCGTATCAGCGTGATGTGGGTCGGTTGCGTGGGCTGCGTGAAGAGATCATGCGTGGTCTCGGTAATCAGGGTAAAGCGAACTTCAAACTGAAAGTGGATGAGCGGATCAGTATCCTCAGCGAGGAGAAAGACCACTACATGACGTCCATCATTAAGAACCGTTCGTTGACTGCGGTGGTGAATTCCATCTCGGACGACATTCAACGGTTGAAGCGTCGCTTGAAGATCATTGACATCCACATGGATGGTCTGTGTCCGAACAAAGGTCTTATTGGTCGCCTCATGGGTGACTTCATCAAAGCGGTCTGTGCCAACATGAATGCGCTGTTTGCGCAGATCTGGAATGGCCCGCTGTTTATCAAGCCGTGCAGTAAAGAGAACGGGGACCTGACGTACAAGTTCCCTGTGATCGTGGGTGATGCTGAACCGACTCCGGATGTAACGGATTGTTCTGCGGGCGAACGCGACATTATTGACTGGGCGTTCCGCTTTGTCATGCTGTCGTATCATCCGGTTGAATACCCGTTGATCATGGATGAGATCGGGGTTAACTTGGACGAGATTAATCGGGGCAGGTTCTTTAGCTTCGTTCAGGAATACACCCGGCAGAAGTCGCCTAATCAACTGTTCATGGTTTCGCACTATGTTAACCAGTACGGTTTGTTTGCCAACCCTAACGTTATCGCCATGCGGTACGAGGGTCTTACCTTGACGGGGGAAGTAAATAAGGACAGCATCATTGCTTAATTATTTGAAACCTATATTACTTAGCTGTGATAGGACTTTAGGGTCTTGATCAGCTAGGTTATATTTGAACCGTTAAGCCTCATGTTTATGGAACGAAGACATAATCACCTTTTCAAGAGCTAAAGGAACATTGTAATGATCAATCCCGTACAGATCCCCGTCGCCGAACAAGCAGACGGTTCTATCGCACCGAACCCAATGGGTCCCGGTTTCGCCAGTGTCAACATCCAACAGGAGCCAGGTCATCCGAAAACGGCTATCATCGCGTTCTTCGGCTCCAACCAAGCGTTGGTGAACTTCGACGATTCTGGTCGCAGTGCCATCAACTACACCATGCTCAACCCTGGTGCCACTGTCCAGGTGCAACAGAGCGTGATGAACATCATCAACTACCTTACGCAGCTTCACTGAGAAAGGGTGCATGAATCTAAAGTCTTTATTCCTAAAGGACCCTGACTTCTTTAAAGGGTCCTTTGAGCCAATTCTGGTTGAAGCCGTAACTGAAAATCGCAAGAGCAGCATTGTCCTTGGTTTTATAGAGGAACATGGTGCCTTGCATTTTGTTATACGCAAGCGTTATCCAACCTGGATCGTGGACATGAACGTTGACCGCATTCGATTGTCGGAAGCGGTACGTAAGGTTCGCGATAAAGGGTTGTTGCCTCCACCCGGTTCATGCGACGAAACACTGCGGGTTGCCTTTGAGAATTTTGTGAGGGAATCTCTCTTTGGTAGTTACGTCCGCGAAAACATAAACGCATGGGCTTCGGGTCAATTCTTCAAACAACTGAGGGCGATTGCCCCAACACTTATCACTCCGCAATTGAGGCGACACGATGAACAAGGATCAGGTTATTGCGCGTTACAAAGCGCTGGTCGAGAGTCTGGGTGAGCTTCCGCATCATGTAGTACTGAGTGCTGGCGGCGCTCTGGTAATGATGGATGTTCGTGAGACAACCGAAGATCTGGATGTGGATGTAAAGCCTGGCGTATTCAAGTGGTGCGCGCAAGGTCGTGATTTGATTATTGAAGACAACGTAAGCCCGCGAATAGTGTACGATCCGTTTATCGATCTACACGAATTGAGCGAAGATACCGGGTTAGCATGCATTGACGGCGTGTATTGTTACAGCGCACGGGAAATGCTAATCCAGAAACGGCACCTGGCAAACATGCCTAACCGTAAACCGGGAAAGCGTGAGCGAGATCTGATGGAGATCGTTCAGCTGGAATCCCTAGTGAGGTCACCCCGACTAACCGCGCGGATGGCCTAAGGTTCTGGGGTGGGGTTCCATTACACCGTTATTGATGACTGGGTTGACCATCGTAATGGAACTCTCCGCCCACAGACCGGATACCCTTCTAAGGGGTGACTGCATGAACAAAGAACAATTGATTTGGACGTACCGCAGTTTTCTGCATGCGTTCGATTTAACACCCGATGAAGTGGTAGTTGACAAGACTTGTATGGATGTCCTCATGGGGCATGCTCGCGAGGCTCCGAAGCTGTCCATGATGTTGCATCCCACCGTACACCGTTTCGCCGCTGAGATCATGGAACACGAAGCAAACAACACAGCGGTGATGTGGAGTTTCCTGTGGCATTTAGATTTACACCTGATGTTCGACCGACCTACTGTTATTACGGTGGGTGGAATCATCGGGTCAGCTGAGTCGTTTATCAGCGCACCGACTACACGTACACTGCACTGAAGTATAAGGAGCTTGGGGACTATCCTCAGGCTCCTTATATACCCTTATTTATGCTTGCAGGTTTTTTCGATGAAAGCAAAACACAAAACAATCTTCGCCGAGATGAACGATCTCAATCGTGACATCATGTACCACGCGGATCTGTATTTCAACAAGGACACCTCGGAGATCCCCGATTACGCCTACGACAAACTGGTAGAACGTTTCGAAGAGTTGGCCGAAGAACACCCGGAAGTTGCCGAGTTGTTCGAGACTGCCCGCAAACCTGTGCCGATCCACGAGCCTACTAATGAAGGCTTGAAAGCGGTGACCTTTGACTCGCCAATGCTCAGCCTGAAGAAAGGGCTGAACCAAGAAGCGGTTGATAAGTTCCTCGCACGGTTTCCGGAAGACACTGAGTTCTTCTATGAACTTAAGTTGGACGGGCTGGCGCTGGAACTGACTTACGTGGATGGACCACTGGTTTCCATGGTTACCCGGGGTTCGGGTCTGGTGGGTGAGGATGTGACTCATGCTCTGCCATTGTTTGGCCTGAATATCCCAACGGTGTTAACCGACCTGCACAACGTGCCTGTGCCAGGCACCATCTCTATCCGAGGTGAAGGTCACATTGCCAACCACGAGTTTGAACTGTACAACGAGACGGCGGTTAAACAAGCTGCTACCCCTCGTAACGCAGTCAGTGGTTGGGTGCGTGCTCTGCCGGAGAACCAGAACCCGGCGGTGAAAGGTCTTCTGCGATTTGGCGCTTACTCGTGCAGCAGTCGACTGGGTTTCCAGAAGTACAGTCAACTGCGTAACCACCTGACCCTGCTCGGCTTCCACTGCGCACCTGTGGCGTCTCTAGAAGCTATCCGGGAGAACATCAACAGCAAGGACTGGCCTGCTGACGGTATTGTGATCAAGGTCGATAACTTTGACTTGCAAGATCAACTGGGGGTCACCAACAAGTACCCGAACTGGGCGCTGGCGTACAAGTATCCAGATGTGGAAGTGGCAACCAGTCTGACCGATATCGAGTGGAACACAACTCGCACTGGTCGTGTGGTGCCGGTGGGGATCTATACCCCTACTCGTATCGGCGGGGTGATCTGTTCTCGTACGCTGCTGGACAACTATAAACAGTTCCTTGCTTTGGAGCTGCGTAAAGGTTCTGTCATCGGTGTTACCCGTAACGGTGACGTGATTCCTCGTCTGAATCGTGTGATCGAGCATGGTGAAGCCGAGCTCTTCAAAGCACCTGAGGAGTGCCCTAGCTGCATGATGCCGCTGGAGAAGCGTATCACCAAGCAGAGCGCCGATCTCATCTGTACGAACGTCACAGACTGTCCTGCACAGCTTGTGCTACGTTGCGTGAACCTTGCGCACAAACGCACGCTGGATATCGACGATCTGGGTCCTGTGACCATCGCTGAGCTGGTTGAACAGGGTTACATCAAGGCACCGGTGGACATCCTTCTTCTAAACGAACGCGTAGTGGGTGAGAAGATCTACAACCGCATTCAGGAAGTGCGTAAGGGTCAACCACTGTCCCGTGTCATTAAGGCGCTGGGTCTGCCGGGCGTTGATCTGACACGTGCCAAGAAGCTGGCTGCTGCATGGCCGGGGAATGTGAACTTACTTCAGTGGTTGGGTAATGCCGACGAACTGATCAAGATTCCTGGGTTCTCTGCGGGGTTGTCGATTCCGATTGCTTTGAGCTTTGAAAGTGAAGAGTTCAAAGAAAACGCCGAACGCATGTTGCAGAACATCGTTGTGCGGACTGAACCGGAAGGCCCTATCACTGAACTGAAGGTGTGCATCACAGGTACGATCGGTCAAACCCGAGAAGAACTGGAAAGCTACTTCGGGGATCATGGTATTGAGCTGGTGGATAAACTCACCAAGGATTGTAACTACCTCCTCATTGGGGAGAAGCCTGGTCAGAGCAAGATACTAAAAGCTACTGAACAAGATATTCCTAGGATTAACGCAACCGCTGCCACGAGCATCGACGCACTCATTCAACAGATCAAAGCTGGAGCCCCACTATGAGTAAGACGGACAAAGTTGTAAAGATCAAGGAAGATACTCAGTCTCCCGAGGGTATTGTCGGGGAACTTGTGAATGAAACCGTTGAGATTGTCAAAGATCTCGATGCTCAGAAGAAGGCAGCGGGCGATACCAGCTACGTGACCCTGCCAGAAATCGTCGCTGAAAAGAAGAAGCGCAATCTCGCGCTGATTGTCGATGAGCCTCAACCACCGATCGTCGATTACCACAAGCCGTCCAAGGGGCTGGGCTTCTCTCCTGTGTTCGAACATGTGGTGGTCGAAGAAGCACCAACTGATCGTCAGATCAAGAACGCCGAGCGTGTGTTGAAAGCGGCTGGTCGTGATCCGGATAGCCTGATCTCCGAAGCCGTAGCTGATGCGGTCATGCGGGTTCAGGCTCAGGGTACCTTCATGTACGAAGGCGTGTTGCAAGATCCGATTGAAACCGGGTTGAAAGTCGACTACAACCGTATCCGCAGCCAGCACCTGGAAACTCCGTTCTACCTGCCGCACCCGATCTCCCAGCTGTACACGGACAAGGTGTTCTCTCTGTATCGTTTGCGTGCTGGTGATGTGGAAGCGTATTACCTGCTGGACAGCAACTCCACTGTCAGTGTGGGTGGCGGTGATGCTCGTTTGGACTACCACCGTCGTCAGAACGTTCCCAACCGTGGCGTGCTGGTGCTGATCAACTCGTCCAGTAATGACGACATCGTGCTGGGTGAGTCGACCCTCATCAATACCGAGTCGGCTTACAACCTGTTGAACAACGCCGTGTTGGCGTGCACCAAGGAACATGATCCGAACTACCCGCGTGGTTTCGGTCACATGAGCGACGAGCCGACACCGGTTAGCAAAGAAGTGAAAGAACGCTTCAATGTACGGGAATGTCTGTTCAAGCGTACCTCGGTTTTCAACTCCTCGATCAGTAAGGGCGAGTACCGTGATTCGCAGGTTCACGACAGCCAGATCAGCAGCGCTGGCTACGTTCAGGTCGGCACTTGCCAGATCTTCGACTGCCACATCCGTGGTACTCGAGTTACACTGAAGGGCAACCACCTGACCAAGTGCGGCGTGAACAGCGAAGGCGAACTGTTGTTGAAGTACTCCCGCTTTACTGGCGCTCACATCAAGGCCAACTCGATCTACATCCCCAACAAGTTCTGCTACCTGGAGATTGATACCCCGCAGCACAAAATGTACATGGTTCGTGCCACCCGTCGTGACTTCGATCTCGGCGTGAACCTGCACAACATGGAGCGTCTACGCCTGGATGCACCGAAGGAAGAAATCGAAAAAGTTGTAGCCTGCCAGTTGTCTTTGGACCCGGAAGGTTTCTACACTCAACCTACTTCCCTTTCCCGTAGCGTTGCCAGTTACTTGACTGACTCGATCACGTCTCGTTTGAAAGTCGTTCGCCTGTTGGATGAAGCTAAACAGCTTGTCCGCGAAGTTGGTGACCGCACAAGGCCTTGGGACGACATCTACGCAGTCTAACTGAACGCTAATCCACCGGGGGAAACTCCGGTGGATTATGTTTTGCTTAGGAGCTAAAAGATGAAGCATGAAACCGGTTTGTTCTTGGATGGTCACAAGTTGGACCCCGTCCGTACTAACACTAATCCGTCGATTGACGAAGACGCTGGCGACGGCGAGTTCAGTCAGTACCGGGTAGTGGTGGGGATCCTCACTGTTCACTTCTTCCTTGATCACATGTCCGTGGTGAAGATTGATTCGTCGCACTATCTCGACCTCGATATTGATGAAGAGAATGACGATGATAACCACGCTTGGGTGATTGTGAGGAACAGCAGCAGCTACCGGGATGCATTCACTGGAAACTGCACGCTGTACAACAGTGTCACCAATAACTGCAAGGTCAGTAACTCGGACATCTCCAGATCCTCATTGAAGATCTCCGAATTGCACCCGCTGGTTAACCTCAGTGTCTCTGGGTCGCGTTTGGAGAACGCTACGATCTCGGACGGTAGTACGATCCTCAATTCATCGGTAATCAACTCCACGGTCATCACAGAAGCTGCTGGCGTGTGGATTGAAGGCTCCACGCTGAAGAACTCTTCGTTCTCGGCGAGAGGCACGTTGTACCTCAATGGTTGTAAGTTCAACGAGACCAGTGTGCACGCGATTAACTTCGTTCGCATCTGTGACAGCCGTATGAACGAGATGTACATGAAGATTGACGATTGCCACATTCCGAATCGTCTGTACTTCTTCAGCATCGACTTCCCGAGCCTGACGTTGTACTGCTACCAAACCGGCAGTGAGGCGTTTGCCATCACCCGTCAAGGCGGTGGCTTCGATATGAACGTAGACGATCCAGAGTTCCGAGGGAAACTGAAAGAACTCTTGGTGGACTGCGAACAGCTGCTACCCGACGATACAGTCAAGTACGTGATGGACTCGATCCGTTCACGTCGTAATCTCATTCAAGCGTTGTGGGCTGAGTTTGAGAAAACTTTAGGAGATCCAATATGAGTTTGCTGGAAGAGCTTGGATTAAGACCTGCTAAAGAGAAGTGCCCCCCTGGGCTGTTTCTCGACGGCGTGAAGCAGGTTGCCGTAGGCGCGGGGAAACCCGCCGCCTTTGAATTGGGCGTAGTGGATCCAGATATTGTTCTGGACTACTACAGCATTCCTGTGGGGAAGTTCAATCTCGAATTCTACTTGTGTCCTGAGTCTTGTGTTGAAATCGACAGTGAACGTTTCCTGACGCTCCAGAAAGATCTGGATAAGGATGTAGTCGACAACGAATACTGTCGGGCTGTTTTTGTAGACACCGTTAGCCAGCGGTGTACGTTTGAGGGCGAATGCACGCTCGTTAACGTCATAATCGCAGAGTCCCATCTTTCTGCCTCGATCCTTATTCTGAGGGATGTAGATGAAAAGATGTTTAACATCTACATCCGACTAGAACTGCTCGAGTCAGAAGTTATCGACGGACGATTCTCGAAAGATGCTGTGGTGATGGGGAGCACCTTGCAGGATGTCACTGTAATCTCTAGGACTGACAACACGGTTCTGGTTGATCAATGTGATATGCAATTCTCCAAGTTCAATACAGACGGACAGATTCTGCTGGAGGACGTTTACGCATGGAATACCCATGTTAACATGCATGGGTTGTTAACGATCCAGCGTGTTAACTGGCCAAAGGTTCGCATCACTGGGGAATCCATCCATGTACCCGGACCTATGTACTTCCTAGAAGTGGTGCTACCGAAAGTTAAGTTCTACGTCTACCAAACCGGTGGTTGCAAGTGGGCTATTGCTCCGGATATTCGGGGTGATCGTTTTTCTGTCTTTGTGGATAATCCCAATGTTGAGGACGTGCTTCAACAAGTTCTCAGGGACCGTAGGCAGGGTAGCGAAGAAAGCTGCCTGCAATACATCTACGACAGCATTGAGTCTAGGACCAAGGTAATGACGGCGATAGAGCGGTATCGTCACCAAGAGTACCTGCGTCTAAGCGCTGTCTGCTAATCAACACACCGAGGTGAGTCAATATGAGTGAAGTAGAAGAAACAGGTCTGTTTATCAACGGCACAAAACGAGTTCCTGATAAAGCAGGGATTTCCATGATCACGGAGGACACTCCCGGTGCGTGGTGTCTTTATGAGGTCAAACTCAACGACAAGGACAAGATCCATTTCTACTTGGATCCTTTCTCCCGGGTGGACTTCGATCCGTCGTTGTACCAGAACTTGGCGGGGTTCACCAAGACCCCTCTGGAAGCGTTCGCGGTTGTCACCCTCGAGAACGCCTTCAGCAACAATGACGTGTTCCATGGGTATGTTGTCTTGGAGTATGTCGCCACCAACAACTGCACCCTTGATAACTGCACGATCGAATGCGAGTTCGAAGACGCGCACGCAACGTACGGGGTAAAGGACGCGCTGATCCAGAACTCCACCGTGAAGAATTCGGAAACGCCGTCGGGGATCATGGTTACCGAGTCCTCAACCCTCCAAGGCACCGTCATTAAAGCAAAGGGTTTGGTCACAGTCATTGCCAGCGAGCTTAAAGGGGTTTGGTTGTGCGGCGAAGATGACGTCACTCTGTCCAGCACTAAACTGAAGGGCGGTAAAATCGAAGCAGAAGGACCTGTCCGCATCAACCGCTGCACACTGGGTGGGGTTGAAATCGACACCGCGGGGGCGTTGAATTTCGACAACCCATTCGGCTACTTCCGCATTGACTTTAACGAGTACGGCGGGTTCAACTTTTATCGTGCTGCAAAGGGTTCTTATATGGTCGCCATTAGTGGCTCTCATTGGGAGCTTGACGTAGCGGATCCAGAGCTTTCTGAACGTCTGCTCAAACAAACCAAGTTCTGGGAAGTTCCCATGATCGAAGCGGCTGTCGAACATCTCATTGACTCTGTGAAGTCGAGGGTCAAGGTGATTGAAATGATGGAAGCTAAACAGGAACAAAACACGGTGTAGGTAATGGCAAAAGCTAAAAAGGCTCCAATTGTTTACGAAGCCTATACGGACGGGAGTGCACTCGGCAATCCCGGCCCGGGCGGTTACGGTGCTGTGGTGCGATGCGGAGACCAGATGGTCACACTCGCCAAGGGTTATTTCTTAACCACCAACAACCGTATGGAGATCATGGCCGTGATCGCCACATTGGAAGAATTCGGCCCGAATGCAAAGATCAACATCTATACCGACTCACAGTACACGATTGACGGATCTACTAAGTGGGTCCGCAATTGGTACCGCAACGATTGGCTAACACGTGATGGCAATATGGTCAAGAACAAAGACCTGTGGATTATCCTGAACGAGTTGCTCAGGACGAACAAGGTTAAGTTCTTCAAGGTCAAGGCTCACTCCGGTATCCCTGATAACGAACTGGCCGACCAGATTGCCAAAGACGCGGCAGCTGCTCCTACCACCCATGACACCGAATACAGTGGACTAAGCTGATGCTGCTATACGGACTCAGCCTTGCCTCTTCGTTCTGCGCGGTATTTCTAAAAGGGTTCCAGTACAAGAACGTGATTGGTAACCACACCCGCTCTGTGTTTTTCACATCGTTCTTAATGGCGGCATTTGACGTAGCCGCCATTACCCTAGTAGTTAAGGGAGATTGGACCATTGGGATAAGTGCGGGTTGTGGGGCTGCGTTCGGTATGGTGGCTTCGATGAAATTCCACGACAAGATATTTGGACCTAAACAACCTTCTTCAGGGGAGAAACAAAGATGGCGAACGAAATTCAACCAGAAGCACCCACAGAAGTTCCGGGGCGAAATAAAGAGAGTGACCCACACATCATCCAGTGGGTCTCGGTTCCGGGGCAACCGAAGACAAAGGTCTACGTAAGCCAACGTGGTATTCCACTGCTGTGCCAGTCGCCGTCTACTTTCGGCAAACCCATTGTGACGATGGAAAACTATTGCAAGTGGTACGGGGTCCAAGTCCTGCACCCGGATGGTCGGGTAGAAGGTGCTGATCACGATGACCTTTCCAGAATCGCTGATCGTCTCGGCCATTGCCTCATGGGCGACCACAACTACCATCCTCGTCTGCTGAACGAATACGCCAAACAAATCGGCGGTACTGCTGATTGGCGCGCGATCGAAATGGCTGGCGGGCGCTGGGTTTCCGAGATTCTGGACGGTGATCTTCCAGGACTGCCAAACTTCGATGTGCCTGGTAGCCACGAATAAACTCAAGGAAAGAATAAGCAATGACTGTTCAAGAACTGACTCCGGTGGATTTCTTGTCCACCGAACCACTCTCGCTGCGCGCAATTGATCAAGCATGGGTAAACAAGCGCACCGTAGAGTTGGGGCAACCTAACGTTGAAGCCGCCCTGCTAGAAGCGGTAGAAGTCCTGCACGAACGCATTGGTCCAAACGTAAAAGAAGATGCTCAGGTAATGGTCTTCACCCCGGCTAACGACACGGATCCTTACGTCGTGGCCATTCCCCTGACCCGCCGCACCACCCGTGAGTTGCAACAGGGTCAGGGGATGCCTCCTGTAGCCGCACGTCCCGATCGTAAGGAATGTTCGCTGCGGGAGGAGTTTGAGAACCTGCTGTTTGAAGAAGGCTCGTTTGATCCAAAGGTGCTGGACCGTGACTCGCGGGATAAGTACGTCATGCAGTGGGTGAATGCGCGCTGGGAAGGTTTCCAGATGTACCACAACAAACTGACCATCGCCGGCACCAACAGCTATAAGCCGAAGTACGCGAAGACCTTGGGACGCTACGTGATCTCCAAGGTAGGTCCGACTGGTGCGGTGAATTTCCACAATGTACCGTTCCGTCACCAGACCAAGGCGCTGGCATTCGAAGAAGCGAACCGTCTGTCGACCGAACACCAAGGCGTCTTTGCTGTGTTCCGTTGTTTGGACATCATCGACAACCGCCAAGGGATTGTATTGGACACCCCTAATCCTTCCTGAGGCAGCCATGGCCGATTACAGCTACATCTCGGTTGATCTGACCAGTGACTTCGAAGCAGAGCTGATTACTCTCCTGAGTGGCGCTGGGATCGCTCCATCCCCGAAACACGACTTCCACAGCACGTTGATCTATGATGAGCGTGATGTCAAAGAACCTCTGGCCAAGCTGGACCCTACCCGTATCTTCGAAGCGCATGTTGTGGCTATCGAAGTATTGGGTGACGGTTTGATCTTTCGCTTGACCAGTAAGGATCTGCAAGAGGAACACTTGCGGTTAAAAGCCTGTGGTTATCAAACTCCTTATAATGGGTACATCCCGCACATGAGTTTGACCTACGACTTTAACCAATACGACATCCTCGCGTGCAATCAAGTGTTGTCTGATTGGGCAGGTCGTAAGTTGACCTTTACCAACGAAGCGTACAGCCTCGGTAAGTAACTAATACCCCTTACCCCACTGATGTGGGGTAAGGGGGTATATGTCCGCTTGCTTTTATTTTTAAGTTACAGTTTGTTTCAGGTCTATATAACTATCACAGTAAGTAATACAAATATCTTTGTGTTGCTTAAAAGAATCTAATACTTTCCCGACAAGGAGTTACACCAAATGAATTCGATTTCCGTTCCTGACTACGAAGCAAACCTCGAAGCCACTATCGAGGCTCTGAAGACCATCAGAACAAACGGCGGTAATCCACGCCGGCTGCAAGCTGTACTCCGTGCAGTGATGTTTGACGAGAAGCTTCTGGAGAAGCAACAACGTCAGGCTTTCCTGAAACGTGTTAACGAAGCGCTGGAAACAGACTTCAGCATGAACCAGGTTCGCAAAGCCGATCCGGCTCTGGCTAACGATCCTGCTTCTGATGCACCCGTGATCCAAGGTACCTTGATCCCGGTTGATGAATTGCATGGTACTGGTGTACTGGAACTGGCTGAACAAACAGCCGAGACCTATGTCAACAATGTCAAAGAGAACTGGGTGGATCCTGCCGCCGCCCAAGTAACCGAACAAGCTGCACCGGCTGTCAACGAGTCTGTAGAACTCGAGCAAGCCGCCGACACTCAACCAACTTCGCTGGAGCAACAAGCAATGCCACTGGGTCAAGAAATCAAGCAAGACACCGCTACCACTACCGCCACCAACTCCACCACCACTACTGCCGCTAAGGAAGACACCATGAACACTGCCGCCCAACCAACTCCGTTCCAACTGCACCTGGCCGCAGTAGTGGCCATCGGTTACGACACCGAAGCCAAGCGTAACGAGCTGTACAACGCTTTCCTGACTGCCAACCTGGAACTGCAACCTCAGGCTCAGGCTGTTGCCAATGACAAGCTGAGCAACGACGAACAGTTCTACGCGTTCGTTAGCAAGACCCCTGAAACCCTGACCGCCTTCATCAAGTTCGCTGAAGGTTTCAAACCGGCGCGTCAGTCGGTCGAAGCACGTTCGCGTTTCTCCCTGCGTGGTGAGCGTGACGAAGGCATCCGTTCTGGCTGGATTGCAGCTGGCGGTGCTCTGCTGGGCGCAGCTCTGGAAACCGGTCACAGCGGTAGCCTGAGCATCGGTTCGGGTATCGGTGCAGTTGCAGCGATCGCCGGTTCCTTCTTCGCCGCTGACATGCTCGACGAGCACATCGGTAGCGAGTTCGGTCGTTACACCGCCGCTGGTACTCTGGGTCTGGCTGCTGGTGCACTGGGTTCCGGCCTGGGTCGTATGGCTCACACCGCAATCGCTGGCAAGCTGAACTCGAACGCAGACGGCCTCCCAGCTGCTCTGCCTGCTCCAACCATGTCTGTGCCGGCCGTAACGCCGAATGCATCCATGGCTCAAATGCTGGGCTTCAAGCACTAAGCAATAAACTAACCCTGCCCTTGCGGGCAGGGTTAGCCTTTCTTTGTTTTACTCGTCTCAATTTATTATTTAACTCAACAGGACTATTAGTTATGCTGAATGCACGTAACCGCATTGTTGCTCCGTTACCTCGTAGTTACTACCGTGGCCATTCCTCGGGGAGCGCCGACTACCAACAATACATAGTTGGTTCTCGCAACCGATTACCTCGGAGATCCTCCTGGTTAAAGCGAATGGTCACGGCCCTACGAAGTACAGTGGTAAACATCTTCAATTGAGGATTTCCCACATGGACCTGATAGAGTTTGAACGGGAGTACTTCAATTTCTGTAGCGAGATTGGATTACGCCCGTCCGAAGTGGTTGTATCATCGGGTGGCGCTTTATTGATGTTGGGTTTAAGGGACAGCACCAATGACCTGGACTTGTCGATACCGTCGGATACTTACGAGTTCCAACGTTACTTGCTGGGTTCAGATAAGGAGCGTGTAACGGAGCACGGTACGTTTCTGGATTATAACGAGAAGGTAAGCTTACAAAAGTTACCCATGGGAGTCGCCATTCAAGTGGTGAATGGCGTGAGAGTGTATTCGTTAGATGACTTGATCAGACAAAAAGAGGCCTTGATTCAGTCGTTGGACAGATCTCCGTTGAAAGTAAAGCAAGACCATGTCGACATCGAGCGTCTTAAGGAAAAACGCCGCGATATGGCTAAGCTACTGCTACAACACTAGGACGTTTCTGAAAACCAATTCAACGATAAAATAAATGTGAGGTAAAGCTTGTGATTAATAAAGCTACTTCCGCAAAAATTGGGCTCGTAGGGGCAATGCGTTCTTTGGCAATGCCATTGTTCATGAATATACATCCGATAGCTGCGATGCTTCAAATCACAGATAAGTCGGAGTATAAACCTGACCCTACAGAACCTAGCTTGTTTACTCGGGGTGGAGGAGTGCATCCTCGTTGGGTGCGCTGGTTTATGATGAAGTATGGCCTGAATCATCAAATGGCCATGAGCATCGGCACTACCTTACACGCTCATCTTACCGCTGAACCGCAACGTCACATTGATTTCGACACAGTACCGCCCGCCGTTTCGTTGGAGGACGAAGCATTGGTATCCATGGCATTTGTAATGGACTACCGGCACCGGTACAACGTGAGTTTTCAAGTGGCATACACAATGGGCTACAGTAACTTGTTCGGTCCCCAGTCTATACCGGGTCGATACGATTTTCTGGAAGTTAGCCGCGACGGAGATACAGGGTGTACCGCAACCGTAATTCCTTTCCATCAATAAGTAGTGAGCCAACGGGGGTTTCGGCCTCCGTTGGTTACTTACCTTTATTTTTTTGCTTCTCCCAGAAACCATATGCTATAGACACCTTATAACACTAAGCCCACTGGGGGATGTATGAATCACATTGTTGACTTCGCCGATGATTACGACGACATTCCGGCTCCGGAACATGTCGAGAAAGTAATGGCAGGCTTCATGGATACCGTTAGCGGTAGTGAAGGTATGAACCTCTCCGCAGCGCAGCATTACTTGCACGGTGTCATGTATGCTGCTGGCCTGGAATCTGGTCTCGACGAGATTACCGGTAACGAAGAAGGTGGCCTGTTTAGCGCCATCGGTAAAGGCATCGCGAAGATGTGGGAATACATTCAGAAGATGTTCAAATCTCTCTGGGAATTCCTCTTCGGTAAACCGGCTGCCGAAAAGGACGCAAAGATCAAGGCGACTGTTGCCGAGGCTGAAGTCGCGGTAAAGGCGATGGACGCTCCAAAGGTTACACCGGATAACGTTGTGGCTACCGTGAAGGCTGTTGAAGCCAAGGTTGAAAAGCTCCCGGCCGGTCCTGAAAAGACCAAGCTGGAAAAGAAGGTTGCGGATGTCAAGGAAGATCTCAAGATCACCAAGGCTGAACCTGCCAAGTCCGAGCCGTCCAAGAGCGGGTCTGACAACAACTCCAAGGCGCCTGATTCCAAGCCTGCTGAAGCCAGTAAGCCAACCCCGGCCGAAGTTGCAAAAGCTGTGCCTCAGGTTGCTGAGTTGGTTAAGGAGGTGTTCGAATTCTCCGTGATCAACGCCAACAACATCAAAAGAAACTGCGAAAGCATCGAAAAGGCCCTCGCCACCATCAAGACCCGCAAAGAGTCTTTCGAAGAAAGTGCTGACGATAAGTCGTTCAGTGAACGCGCTAGAAACATCTACAAAGAGATGTCCACCAGAACTGGTGCCGTTATCGAGGCCCTTGAAGGCTTTGCTAACGGTTCGCGTCCTGAGCACTTTAAAAGTATCAGTGCGTGTAAGTCCTGGCTCGCAGACAGTAAGCGCGCCCTTGATCAGGCCGAGGGCAGCAAGAAGAAGATCAAGGAGATCCACACTGATGTGAAAGGCAAGATGGACAAGCTGAGGAGTGAGCTTACCAAGAACCAGGATGAGAAGAAGCACGACGAACTGGAAGACGATCTGTTTGATCTCAGTTGCAGTCTGAACGCCACATCCGGCATCCTTACCTTCCTCAACATCACGAGCTCTGCTGTCGGCAACATCGCCTACGCTCTCGGCGACCAATGCCCCGAGCTGAAACAAAGCAAGTAAACGACTACCCCTGCTCCGTGCCGAAAGGGCGGAGCAGGGTTATGTTTGATAAATTGATTTTTACAATAACTCAAACCTACATTACTTAGGTGTAAATCCAATTCTTTTAATGGGAGAACAGTTTGATGGCAGGTAAGATTGTTCCGCGTACAGAAGTAATGCCGTGCGGTGGTATCCGTCGTATTGAGCGACGACCAGATATCAAGATGACGTTTGAAGAAATCGACCACACTAACAGCCCGCTACATCGCTGGCTAAAGTCGTGGGGCGATGTACTCCGTCACGACCCTGCTGATATCGTCGCGGCAGTGGGGGATCTTAAAAGTCCGTTAGACGAAACGTACACCATCAACTTCGGTAATCTTCCCAAGTGCCTTAGCGCGCCAATGGGGAGCCTCGGGGCTCAGGACATTGCGTTTACATTCGATCCCACCTCTGAGCTTGAAGAACATATCAAGAACAGCTTTATACCTTTAAGGACCAAGCCATGTTAAGACAAGCCTTTCGTAAACTCCGGATCTTCCTTAAGCTGGAGCGTCCGGGTTGTCAGATCGTAAGCAAAGAAGTAGCCGAGTTCCTGGATGTTCAAGTGAAACAACCTAATCCAGGTTTCATGGGTCAGGGTCCTAGGGAAAAGGATGTGGGTCACTCGGCATGTCGTAGGGCCGCCCAGTTGGGTTTCTACACCGACCCCAATGCAAGTATCGGGCAGGTTACTCAAAACCCTTGGCACCCTATCCAACCGCTTCAAGACCCATCTAAGATCCTCCGCCAAGATCCGCACGCGGAGGATGTCGAGAAGATTGTCGATTCTGTTCGTGATGCCTTTTACGGCAGAACCAAGCCAACCGCGATAGGACCAGAGCCGGGGTTCGATCTTCGCGGTAATCGAGTGCGTCCCCATACACCAAGCCTTTTGGGTGTGAACAACTACGAGGTCCTGAAGCTCATGCGGGATAAAACTCCCGAGGAGTTGCAAGACTATCTCGAAGCCAAACTCAAACCGCAATTGGTAGTTGATAACGTCGGCGCTACTACTGACACACGGACTTATGGCGCAGAACCCGATCTACTGGATCCTGCCCATATACGCAAGTTGTCCATGGGTTGGGTGATGTGGTGTAGCGGGGTTCATAACCTCACCCCTAAACAGGCGTGGGAGATTGGGGCTAAGTCCATGATCGACAGTGAGTTCGATGGCAAGATGCGAGGTAACGTAGAGATCCTACCTTGGGAGCCCACTGACCCGTGCAAGGTTAAAATCAAATACCACGATAAGGTTCTCAATCCCGATGACCCTTGGTTTGCTGAAGAGGAATAAGCAGTGAGTGAAGTAAAAGAGTATATCCCGGCTGCCGATGAACCTTCTCCGTTTACCGGTGCAGAGCGTCCTTTCAGCCAAGCGTGGGCAAACTGGGATAAGAAACAAAGAAGCAACGCGCACTACGCCGAGCAGAAAGAGAAGAACCCAGGAATCTTGGTAAGGTCTCTGGTTCCGTTTGTCGACTTCTCGAGCAACCACTTCGAAAAGCAGGACAAGGTTCGAAAGCTTATTCTTAGTCAACTGCGAATCGATGAACCCCATCTTCTCCCGCTAGATGCTCCGGCAATGTTTGTGGAAGGCACCCGGAATGTTTCGTTGGCGTGGCTGATCCACAAATGCCGACAGTTCGCCAAGACGCCTGATGAAGTGATGGGTGAAGTAAACGAACTCAAGGCGCTGGACGGCGAACTGGTATTCGACCAACCGTGGTACTTGGCAAACTGGAAGGGTTGGTTGGAAGTCACCGAGGATGTTCGTGTTCGCGCCTTTGTCGACAGCGACTGGGGTAAGTTCTACGACTTCCAGCTTCTCATTGCCCCGCGCAGTAATGTCATTCGCATTGACAAACGAGTGGGTGACAACGGTCGTATCGCAACACCGGTAGCAACGCTCCAAGTTCTCGATGGTGAGGCCTTGGTTAAGTTTGTTAACCAAGAACACTTCGGTATGCACGATCTCTTTCGTGTCATGACAACATTCTCTTCCTCTATTGGGTATAAAGCCAGATGAGAAATATCAACAGAAAACCTTTGATGGCCGGCGGTCTGTGGTTCCCTGAACTGAAGACCTTGTTTGCTCTCCCAGACAAGCGTCACATCCGGGTCAGCATGTTCACCGATGCCAACCGTGAAGAGTTCAGCCGGTTTGCGCTGTGCTTTGCTCCACTCGCTGGCGTGGTTACCATTAACGAAGTAAACAAGGAAGGCTCAACCAGCCGCGCCTTGGTCAGCGTCCGTGAGCTTGATGGCGAAATGCTCGCCGACTACATGGAGGAAGAACTCTTCAACGAGAACGACCTCATTCGTTTCGCCAACGTGCTTAAAGCGATGATCGCCTGATGGACCAGCCTCGATTCGATTATGAGGTGGCTGAGGAGGTCGGTAAGCGCTTGGGTGTGTTCTTTGAGGGGTTGCCCAAGGAGAACGTTCAAGCGGCCTTAGAAGAGCTCTTCGACGATTACGCGCTGGCTAACTTCGGTACGACGGTCATGCACGAACTGCGTAAGGTCAAACTGCCAGGCAGGGGACAATGTATCACTACACAAGTCCTGGCAGAAGGCCGTGCGCTTCTCATTTCGTCCTACGGGTTTGACGTGGTTAAAGAAACCAAGTGCGGTAAGTGTGGCCAACTTACTATCACTCTTGACGAGACCTCGAAAGAACAGGCCGAAAAAGAACGTGAATCACTGGGCTAAACATCACACCGAACTTTCTATAGTTCGATGAGGAGCACTCATGGACAAGAACGGCCGGAAAGGATGGGAGAGCTGTTTGGATAAGCTCTCTGGTTTCTGCATAGTCGCGGTAGCAGTGGTTGGGATCTTCTTAACTGTCTTTATCGTGATGGCCCCAAAAGTGTGGTATTGAGTAGTAGATTAGAATGACCGGAAAAATTGCACCAATAAGCAATGTTCGTCAAGTGAAGGTTTTGCATGAAACTTTAGGGCGACTCCATCCTTATGTTGTTAACTCGCTTAACGAGGGATGTGGGATCGCTCCTTTCTTTAAAGCTTACGCGGACCGTGTGCTGAAACATAAGCACAAGGACAACCCTGTGTTAGCACTCTCAGAGTTTACCTGGGAGAAGGGACCACGTTTGCGCCTAGGGGTAGGGGAGTTTAGCATTGTTAGTCGGACCCCAGAATACGAGGGGACCTTCCTCAGTGTTAAGCGGGTTGAAAGAGAAGTACATTGGGATAAGCTTCATTCGTTGGGAGTAGTCCGTGAGCTGCACGCGGTTATCTCCGAACGGCTGAAATACCGTGCCTCCATCAGTAGCTTAACAAATGTTGTAATCGGGGACACGGTGAAGACGCTGATTGGCATGGGGAAAATGCTGATCAGTTTCAGAGTGGATAACGGGATTCACATGGTCTTTAAAGAGGCTGTGCGAAGTAACCGTTGTCTTGAGATCTACATTGGGGGTTGGTTCGATGAAACCAAGTTCCCACTTAAAGTATACGAAGCGGCCAGACGTATTAACCAGCTTCGTCAAGAACGTGAATTTTCTAAGGAATTGAACCATGGTCCAAATCATTTCGCCAGAATCAGTAGCACGCAAAACGCGTAAAGATCTTTTCATTGCAGTGTGGGCTGATGCCACGGTTATCGATCAGATGGCCAAACTGCTGGATCGCGTTAAAGAACAAACCCCTGAAGATAAAACCACCATCCAAACGATTATGGAGCGGTTTGCTTGGCTGGCGGCTAAAGCCGAACAATCCGGTTTCGGCAATGAACCAGGTCTGTTCCTCGGTAACAGTGTTGAAATCAACCGCGAGTTCGTTGCCCATCTCGCTAAAGCACGTGGCATCGACATCGTCAAGGCTGCTGGTGAAGTGGCACAGATTGTTGAAATGCGTTTGGGTCAACTCAAGCGTAACCTCGACGAGCTGAAAGAGGTGGCGAATACCGTGCGGTATGAACCTTCTCCTGACGAACCGAGTATCTTCGGCAATCAAAGCGACACCCAACCAAGTACCGAGTGGTTGTTGTGGCACTCCAAGAAGTTCGGCATCGGTATTGTGCAGGCGCATGAAGTGGCTTGCGAGATCATGCGGGGTCTGGAGCGCGAACTTCCGCGGGTTATACACCGGAATATCTATCCGGAGAAGTTCATCAGCGATCCGGAGTTCAAGAGCGCCGGGATTAACCGTACGGTGCTGAGCATGAACTGGGTGCTGCATTACAAGTACACCGAACAAGTATCCTGGTACGAAGCCCACCTCGCTGGCACCGCCGTCACCGTACACCACGCTTAACTCAATTATAACCTTGTAAGGATTACAACCATGAGCGTTCGCACTGACTTCGAAGCTGAAAAAGAACAAATGCGTAAAGACCTGCCACTGGGTGATATCCACGATTGCGGTCTCGGTAACAGCATCCAATCGTTCATCGATCACGAGGTCGATAAGCATCCTGATCTCCCAGACCGGCTCGTTGAGATCTTGCGTGCAACCCCCGAGCGTCTTCGTTGGCTGCATGAGCGTCTACGGGCATTTGAATCTGGGTTGGGGATGCATGAGTTTCCTGCCAGTCGTGTCAAGGCTTGCCTTCAAGTCTTCAAGGACCATGAAGAGAACATGATGCATCTACTTCCGAGTAGCCATCCTGAGTTCGGCATCGAGCCCGCTCCGTTCAGCGCTGTTGATGATCGTCGGTTCGTAAACATGGACTGGGTCGAATGGTTCATGAAAGTAAACCCCGACAGCAACAAGGACCGTGTTATCGATCAAGCGGGTCACGCTACAGTCAGGCGGTTGTTCCCAACCCCTGAAAGCAAGAAGGGGATTTCGATGTGGGTGAACATCGGTCCTGCTCCACAAGAGCGCAAGGGCGTGATGTACTTCCCTTACGAAATCATCATTGAACGTCAAATCTCCCACCGGGTATAAGAAATGGATACGAAAGAAGAAGATGTTCCTGAACCGAACTTCAGTCGTATCCTGCCTGGCGCTGATTGTGGTCTTGGCGCTCCTCGGCGTTTTATTACCCGGGAATGGATTGACTGGTACCTCGAGAAGTACGAGGGTATCAAACCGTGGGTTACTGGTCCGACTTCTGCTGTGGCTCATGCTGCTAGACGTTTGGTCCAGGAAGAGTTCGCCGAAGCTGATTGGCTGAATAAAGAACCGGTCTGCGCACCCAACCAAAACATCGATGGTCGGGAAGACGTCGAGATCTACATTTACCACGTCGAAAGAACTCGGGTGTAAAGCAGTATGGATGAAGTAGATGCAAAGGCGCAGCTGACTCCTATTCAGCAGGAAGCTGCGTTCCTCAAGTTCTTGAAAGAGAACATGACCACCAATCCCAAGAAGTTGCAGAAAATGGCAGCTCGGGAAGCGAAGAATCATCGCAGCGAAACAGTGGAAGGGCTGGTTTCTTCCATTCTTCGTTCGCGTGATCCTGTGGGTTATGTCAAAGAGTGTTTCCGTCAGGCCGAGGTTTACCCGCAGATTATCGCAGAGTTCATTGAACAGGGTGACCACGGCATGATTGTGGTGGGTGATGTAGTAAGTCCAGTGCGGATTAAAGCTAACCCGCGTTGGTTGCGTCAATCCGATCGTTGGAACCCCGATGACGAGCTGGATATTCAGCACAACCTCATCGAGGCTTGGATGATCGAGAACAACGTAGCACATTTCAAGGGGAAGATTGCTTTGTTCCCTTTCTTCGGTTTTTCGGGCTTGTTCCGCCGAATTCGTAAACAACGTGTCTTTGGGAAGTTTATCAATGGTTAATAAACAAGAACGTACCGCTCCAATCTTCGACACTCATACCAAAGCAGTTTCGCTGCGCTGGCTGGCCGAGTACGAAGTCAAAGTCGGCTGCACTCCCGCCGAAGCCATCGCCGCGGCTAACGAAGGTCTGGAAGTCATGCTGCGTGTGTTTGCACTGGCGACTGAGAAACCTGACGTGACGGAAGAAGCACGGACCCAACTGATGGACTTGAAAGCCGATATCCAGGCATACCTCAAGGCCACCAAGTTGTTCCGTGAAATCCGTGACGGCGATTACCGTGAACGTATCGTCAAGGGTGATCCATCGCTCTTCGCTACGTCGGGTAGCGCGGTGGGTGTTCGTCAGTGGGGTATGTCGTTTGCTGACCGTGAAGGCATCAGCGAGATCTACCTGACGCCGCTGTTCACCTTCGTGGTTCACGCCATCAACAACCTGAAGGCGGAAGACTACGATCTGGACCAAGAAGTCCCGGACATCGGTTCTATCGTGGAAGGTACGCCGTCGCTGGAGTGGGTCATCGACTGCCACTTCCGTCATGACGTTCCTCTGGTGGAAGCACACGCTATGGGTGTCGAGCAACTGCTCCGAGCCGAAGAAGCCACCTTCAACGCGTAACCCAACCAGACCCTAGTTTCGGCTGGGGTCTTTCACAGGACCAGGAATAACGGAATGGGATTCTACCTCGCTTTAATGGCCGTGCCTTCCATCATCCTCATCACGTTTTGCAAGTTCTTCTGGAACCACAAGATCTGCTGGAAAGAGTGGGTGTCTCAAATAGGGGCATTGGTTCTTTCGACAGCTCTGTGCATGGGGTTGCTAGCGCTGTCGGGGATGATGAAGACTCACGACTTCGATATTCTCAACGGCTTTGTGGTCAAGAAGGAGCGGGACGAGGTTTCGTGTAGCCACTCGTATCAGTGTGGCGAGACCTGTACCTCTTCTACTACCTACGACTCCAAGGGTAAAGCACATACCTCACGGTCTTGCTCCCCTAAATGGTGTCACGAGCACTCCTATGACGTCGACTGGGACGTGCGGACCTCGTTGGGTACGCTGCACACGATCGACCGAATAGATCGTCGTGGATTGAGCGAGCCGCCGCGCTGGAGCGATGTGGAAGTAGGGGATCCTGTATCGGAAACGGAATCGGTGCGTAACTACCTCTTGGTCGATGATGATCGGTTCAAGACGGATGCTACTATCTCCGCTAAGTATGCGGGGACGTTACCGGCTTACCCGATGCCGTACGACTACTACAACTACTATCGTGTGCTCGACGACACGAAGCAGGATTACGACGGGATCAATATCTGGCTTAACAATAAGCTGCGTAAAGATTCGGCGTTGAAGCAGATGAACATAATCTTGGTCGTAACGAAAAACGACCCTGACTATTTCTATGCACTCATGGAGTACTGGCGTGGGGCTCGGAAGAACGACATCATCTTGTTGTACGGTGTTGATGAGAACGAGCAGATCAAGTGGGCGAAAGCAATGTCCTTCGCCGACGGTCAGAACAACCAGATCCTCCTGAAGCAACTGCAATCGGCAACGTACGAGCGTGAGTTTGGTATCGACGTGGTTAAAGAGCAATATGCTTTGATCATGAAAGATTTCAACCGTGTGCCGAACGAAGAATTCGCTTACATGATGCAAGCGATCGATCCACCAACCTGGTGGGTTGTACTACTGGTCCTCCTGAACCTCACGGCGACGGCTGGCCTCTCTTACTTCTTCATTAAGGAAGAAGTTTTCTACGTAAGGAAAGCAAGAGCATGACTGCTACGAAGAAAATGTCCACCGGTATGCTGGTGGCTTGTATTTTGGGTGTGTTGCTGGTAGGCATTGTTTTGATCGGCGCTGTGGTAGTGGGAACTTACACCAGCGCGCATGACTCGGCCATTCAGGCTGAGACCACCATCAACAAGCTCAACAAGGACTCCGAAAACGTCCTAAGCACGGTCACCTTGACCATCCAGGAAACCGCCGGCGTCACCCAGATGTATGCGGGTGATTTGAAGGATACGCTCAAGGCGACCTTCGAGGGGCGTTACGGACCCAATGGCAGTCAGGCGGCCATGCAGTGGATCAAAGAACAGAATCCCACTCTTGACAGCAAACTGTATCTGAAAATACAAGACGTGATCGAAGGCGGCCGGAAAGAATTCCAAATTGCCCAATCGCGAAAACTGGAAGCCTGTGGCACGTACGAAAACATGCGCGGTTATTTGTGGCGCGGCATGCTCCTATCGTTCGCCGGGTTCCCCAAAGCTGACATCGTGAAATCCTGCCAAGTGGTCTCTGACGCCAAGACGCAACTCGCGTTCGACACCGGCAAGCAGGAAGTGATCAAGTTCGGCAAGCAACAGTAACGATAGCGCCTCCTCCTAGCCGGGGAGGCGTTTTAGTAGGAGCGTTTTATGGAAAGGCTACGCAAGCTATTTCGCTTGTTGATTATCAACGAATTGTTTGACGGCGTTGAAAAGGTTGTACTGTTAGACGGGCATGAAGTCAAGATCCACACAACTCCTGACGGCGGACTGACCATCTACTCGGACTACTCTGAGAAGCAGGTGATGTTATCTATTTACCAACGGGGACCTGGATTCGTTGGGATGGGTTACCCGACAGTAGACGGAACTAATCGCGTGCGTCTGGCCGAGGATGTTCTAAAGGCCGCGCTCAAGAAGTTGATGGCCGGGGAGTTAAGCCCACGTCCTATCTGTATTGACCGCTTTCGTGAGATCTGCAACCAGTCGCGTATTAAACCGATTGGGCGGTTTGGTTTCCACATGGGTGCTATCGGTTACATGCCGGAGCGTCGTCCTAAAACTTTAGACCAATGGTTCAAGAGCAAAAGTAATGGCTAAGCGTTCCAATCTGTTTCGTGGTTTGATCATTGCGGTGATCTTGGTTATCGGTGGTTGTTCTGCCGGCGGTTTGATGTTGGCTGCCTACAACGGTGTGGGCGGAATAGCGAAAGCTAAGTAATTAACTTACAGTCTGCTTCAAGTCTACATTACCAAGACAGTAAGCAAAGCAATTAAACTGTTACACAAGGACTTGATTATGAAACGTGACACCAGTTACGCTGATAAACGCATTGCCGAGGAGCTGGCGAAACCCGTTCCTAAGGAGCAGCAAGACGTCTGGAAGAAATATCCAATGGATCCACCTCGTTCGGATGTGGCGATCTCGCTTACTCCGTCCGTAATCCCTAATCTCCCGGTGTCCGCTGCTCGTCAGGAGATGAACGAGGCCCGCCTAAAGCCTATCCGCAACATGGGTGAGTCTGAAGTGCGTGGTGTGGCTAGCGTGGTTATGATCAGTCCGCAGTTCCTTATGCGACTGGCGTTGCAGGGTCCATTCCGCAAAGTTGAGCGTCATTTCGCTGACTTGGCGTCGGACAGTTTCAACATGGTTTCCAAGGCCATGGTTAAAGGCTGGCGGAAGCAGATGAAAAAGCAACTCAAGAAAAACAACAAGTAATCCACAACCAGTTAACGGAGTAACACGACATGAAAGCACTTAGTATCCTTGCACTGTTGGCACTGACTTTCGTCGCTCACGCTTCTAACAAACCGATTGTTGAAAACAAACCCAACCCGGTCATCCGTAGTTCGAACGACATCACGTTCAGCTGTGGCAAGTTCACCAGCAACACCATGGTGAACAAGAAGGCCGTCACTGACAACCCGGTAGTTGAAGCCAAGACCACGGTCATCCAGACCAAGGACGGTTTCATCCTTAATAAAGGACGGGCGTTCCCTGAGCGTCACATCCTGACCAACAACCAACTCAGCCAGGTCGACGTCATGGCTGGCGATCCAACCACGCTGTTGCTCAAGCAGGAAGACGGTAGCGGTAAACCCTACTTCATCGTCTACGTGTTCGACAATCCGGATTCACCACACGCTAAAGATGGTGTAGGTCCTGTGAAGGGTCTCGTCACTGTAGCCGACTGTGTAGCTGACAAGTAACAACCCACGCCAAACCAACCACAGGGCCTTCGGGTTCTGTGGTTGGGTACGGCTTTATTTTTACCTCGCTGTGCATTTGTTACCACCGTTCGGTTAACTTCGATTAAGGATTTTTCGATGTCTCAAGAAGTACGTTACGTTAAGTTAGCTAATGTGGATCCAACCAATATCTACTTGATGGATTTGTTTGGAATGTACCACGAGCTGATGAACTACGATTATCAGTTCATTAAAGAACGCATGGTGATCGCACCCGATGTAATGGAAGACCTGACTACCAAGGCCTTCTTGTCGATTGACATGTTGGTGTTGGCGAAGGTCAATGATTTGTCTGTAGGGTTCATTGCTACCTCTGTGGATGACCCGGAGTCGATCTCGGAGTTCTTTGTGTCCGCAGAGTTCCGCAGAAGAGGGATTGGTCGTCGATTGTTTACCGAGCTGAAGAGCATGGTCAAAGGACCATTAAAGGTAAACAGCATCTACGGCAATGAGGGGTCCTTCAAGTTCTACCAATCGCTGGGGTTTATTCCGATCTCGATTGGCATGACCGAACCCGTTTAACTTACAGTTGGTTTCAAGCCTATATTACCCACCTGTAATGTAACACAAACTTTTTACCGGGTGCAAAGAACTGCACTCGAACTATTAGGAGCAATACCGCAATGGCTGTAATCTTTAGCAAACGTAATCTGGGTCAAGCGTTCCTTAACCGTAACGTTGTGATCCTGTCTGAAGCTCATCGTAACCGTTTGGGGGATCTGCGCTTCAGTACCGAATTCGATTTCGGCAAGCATGGCAAGTGGACTAACCGCATTGACATTCCGCACACCCAGGACATCGCGCACTTCTCCAAGCAATTGGATCTGTACCGTGATGAGCTGTATGAGCAAATCGGTGTGTTGGAAGAGATCGAGCGTTGGGCAGACTCGAAGAAGCCTTCGCTGTTCAGTCATGTCTTGCTTCAAGAGAAACCAATGTTCTTCCACGCTTCCATCCGGAAAGATACGTTGATTCTTCAAATCTTCGGCGAAGGTCTGCATGACTTCGAAATCCGTTGGGACTTCAACCGCGCTGGTGAACACAACTCCTTCAAACAGAAGTTGGGTGAGCTGCGTAAAACATTTGCCGACCACCTGCGTGATATCGACGGCATTTCGATGAATGATCTGGTTAAAGGAGTAGCCGCATGAAACAGTTGTTCGTAGGTGTTGTTGTTTCGTTGTTGTCGTTGTCTGCTGTGGCTGATGACATGCCAAATGGTATTTTGTGTGGTGAGTATGGGCATGTTGACAGTGCGGAAGATTTTGACCGCATCGAAATGAAACCGATCACCAATGCTTTCTTGATGAGCGGTTCGAGTATTGTGCACGGCAGTTCGTCCTACATGGAGATCAATCCAAAGGCTGTCGGCTTGGAAGAAGGTATCGCAAAGACTTACTTCCAGGCAAGTCACAATCGGGTGTTGTACATCTACCAACAAGAGAACGGGATGGTGAACATCGGTGTAAGCCATCTCGTTAAGGATTCGGATGCTGGGTTTGAAGATAAGTCGGTGTACACTCAGTGCACTTACATCAATCAACCCGAGCAAGTACCGGTCAAAGGGCAGATGACTAAAGTCGTCTACCGTTTCTAAAGGATCTGTCATGCAAACTAATAAAGCTGATCTCCGCCGAGCGATTATTATCCTCGGTGGCGCAACACTGGTGTCGCTGGCAATTGTCTGCGCGTACGTTTATTTTGGTCTGGTCAAATTGGAAAACCTGGTATGAACATCAACAAGAAAGCACACTCCCTGTACCAGTCCATGGATCGTTGGATCTTGCTGTACCGTCGTATCCACGAGTGTGACCACAACACCGCCCACGATGCGCTGGACGAGATGGCCGATAAGTTGACGGGTGCTGCTGCGGATCAAAGCACTCCGGAGTTCCAGGAGGCTGTGGACGCTTCCTTCGAGGAGATGAAAGCCAAGCATCCAAAGACAGTGCAAGTGGAAGCAATGGTAATGACCAGTCAGGGCAAGATCGATCGCCTGACGGTTACTCCTATCGGTGATGTTCGTGGTGGCCCGTTGTTGGAACTACCACACGAGTCTCGGTCGGCCAACCGCTCGATGGCTTCTACCAATATCCGCGAGGACTGGAAGAACACCAAGTGGTCGGAGCCGGGTCAGCGTCCCGGTATGCCTCCTGTTGAAGCCGCTCCATTTGGTGGTCCGATTCTGGACACGGGTAAAGATCCTCTGGCATTTACGTCCAATGACGAACGCCGCGCTCTTGAGCAACAAGGCTACGGCAACGCACGGCCGAAGATGACCACGGAAGAAACCCGTGTGCACGTCGAGAGGATCATCAGTGAACAAGAGCGTCTATACGCATCGCTCACTGATGAGCTTGAAATGCAGTTGGTTAAAGGTAACATTGAGTCGGCTCGCCGTCGTTTGGTCATGCTCGACGAAGTAGAGGCGCGTGAGAAAGAACGCAAAGGCACTCTCAGTCTTCCGAGGAAGTAATAATGGCGCGAAATAAGCATGTAAAAATCCAGCTGACTGCTGGTTCGCCATCCATGGATGTGTACACACAACAACTCATGGTTACCGCTATGGGTGAGTTTATCTCGGAGTCTCATCCCCAATCCGATGATTGCTTGGTCTTTGAATTCAGTTACAAAGATCACGAGGGAACAGTACACCAACTGAACCCTTACCGTGTTACCCGCCCTGCCAGCGTCCGCGCTGTAAAGGAAGCTGCTAAACAATAACCCTGTACGGCACCAAGATCCCATTCTTGTAACCAACTAACCCTTGGTGCCGATAACTACGCCTTAGGAGTCACCGCATGAACGGTAAGAAAGCAAAAGCAATTCGTCGCTTGAACGCAGCACTGGAGCAAGAACGTTTGGCGTTCCAGGAAATGATCCGTCGTAGCACCCCGGTACCAGTTAAGACCATGTCGATGGACGACTTCAACAAGGGTCGTGAAAAGGCGGCGGGTATCGGTGTGATCTCGACTACACCTCGTACTCCAGACGATCTGGAGTTAATGTACCCAACCCAGATTAAAGCTCTGGAGATCGCGCAATGAGCCACGATTTCGAAAGTCCAAGCCGTCGTCGTGTTGTAGCCGTAATGTATCGCGGTAAGTCGAAAGACGTCATCATGGCTCGTCACTACAGTTACTTCGACACCGCCATGCCGCGGATGTTGCAGTTGGCTATCACGCAGTGCAACGAGGGCGACTTCATTGAATTCGCCAGCGTCGAGTTTGGTCATCAACTCGGGGTACTGCACATTCGCAAGGGCGGTCGGTTTGAGATGGAGATGAGTCCGTTGGTTAAAGCCAGCCCATCTCTGCTCAAACTCATGACCGAAGACAACACTCGCCAGAACAGCTTGGTAACAGCGGCCTTAAAGAAAGCCGGTAGCCATTCGCGTTCTTTGCATTAAGGGATTATCCATGCAACTGCATTCCAAAGTTCGTGCTGTAGGCCAGATTACGTTTCCTGAGTTCACCGGTGCACATGTTTACATGGCGCGTAATCTTGCTGGTCATCCGCTACAAGGGGTTCCTGATGAGTATCAGGACATCATCAACAGCATGCTCGCCGATGCGGGCATTCCGGAGCACACCGGGTTCTACGTTACCATCGATGAGCAGTTCCTGAAGAAGTCTAATAAACTTCGTCGGGGTGGTGTGCACATCGACGGTAACTACCTGTTCAGCTGGGGTAGCAGTGGTGGTTGGTTAAACGGTACTCCTGGTCGTATGTTGACTGAAGACCAACACCGTCTGCAATACCAGTCGGAACTCGGTGGTGTCATCATGGCAAGTAGCTTTATTGCTTGTGAAGCCTTCGTCGGGACTATCGAAGGTGTTGCTAGTCATGGCGGTGACTGTGAACACCTGCGACCTCAGTTCTCCCAAATGGAAAGCTTCTGGTTAAAGGAGAACGTGGTCTACCTGGGCAACTCCACCTTTGTCCACGAGGGTCATGTGGTTAGTCAAGACACCAACCGTCAATTGGTTCGTATCACACTCGACACCACCTTTCAGTATCAGTAAGGAGTGCGACATGAAAGTCAAAGACAAGAAGCTGCGCGCTAAGCGTGCCGCTAACCAACTACCCAAGAAACCAATCCTGGGTGAAGTATTAACCGTGGAAGAAGATTTCCGCCGCGCGCTGGTTGAAAGGGAAGGAAGAAGGGTATGACCACAGTAGTCTGGGTAAAGGGTAAATTGGTATCTGATTCGTTGCGTACTCGCAACGGGACTAAGGTTAACACCCCGGCAAAAAAGGTTCTCACTCCGACCGAAGGTGAGGAATGGAAGATCATGGGTCACAGGGCCATTGCCTTTGGTCGTTCCGGCATGGCGGGTTCTGAGTTGTTCATCAAAGAAGCATTGATGAGCGACGGAGGACTTACCCACCGCACTGACTTGAAGATCCCTTTCAAAATGAACTTCACGGCAATCATTGTCGACGAGTTCCACAACGGTTGGCTGGTCCAAGGGGCTTATAAACAAGGCCCCAACGTCCCGGACAGTTTCCTCATCACGAACATCATTGCGCCGACCTCTATCGGGTCGGGTGGTGTTTATGCGGATGCTGCCCTGAAGATGGGTAAGAGCGCCAAGAAAGCCCTCAAACTCGCTAAGGTCATGGATCCTCATACCGGTGGTAAGACCCAGGTGACCAAGCTACCGAAAGCAGTCAGGAGGGTGTCATGAATTGGTTTACTCACGGGAGAACCTCCAAATCGGTGGGGTTCGGCGAAGAGGGTGGTGTTTGCGAAGGCGGTGCTTGCGAACATCTTCAGCCGGGTGACCAAGCGTACGGTCACACGTCTGAGAATGACAGCATGGGTTCGGAGATGTATCTGCTCTGCAATCCCTGCTACATGAACCATCTGGAAGAACGACGGACTGAACCGGTCGACTGTTCTGACTGCGGGAAAGAAGTACCCCGCTGTGACACGATCTCTCACACTCCTTATTTCGTGGATGAGTACCCACGAGAGAAGTGGACCAAGACAATCTGTAAGGAATGTCAGACGGGTCCGAAACATCTCCGTCGTTTGGAGGTGGATGAGGAAGAGAAGTCCCACGACCAAGATGCTCAGGATGACTGGTTCGATCAACACGGTCCAGACGATGAGCCTGATGATGAAGAAGAAATCCCGGACGATCAGTTCGAGAGCTTTGACGATCCTCGGGTTAGTCATCTTCCTCTGACCATCTTCAGTCGTAAAGCTATGCCGAAAGACTGGCCGAACGTGTATTCAAACACGATTCAATCGATCGTGATTTCCGAACGTAAGTAAGGAGCGTTGCAATGAAGCACTTGCGAAAGATTGGTGGCTGGTTGAAGGAGCGGGTTCTTCAGCTGGCCGGTGATACACGTTCTAAAGAAATCCGTGATGCACCATTCGGCATGATGGAGATGACGTTCTCCGGCAATCGCCATCGGCAAGAAGCAGAAGCGCTTCGACAAGCTTCGGGGAAGGTCGACCGCATCCGGTTCAACCCAACCGCTCCAACTCCAGAGATCTTTAAGGATCTGGTAGACGCTGGGGTGTTCCATAGAGAGGCTGACACCACCGGGTCGTCGAATACCTGTTGGATAATCGCTCGCCGTGACACCCGTGAGTTGTTTCTCTATGTCCTACCGGTCGTCTCGAAACAAGCAACGGTGGTGATCTCTGCCACGTCCATGCGTCTGGATAATCGAAACTCTTTCATGACCGAAGACGACATTCGGCATACCCTTAACAAACTGCTCACCCACCTTAAGAAACAAAACCTCGACGACAAGGAAAACGTAAATGGCTAACCCCAACGTGAAAGTTGTACAAAAGCTCAGCGCCGACGCAGTCAAGCGTTTGCAGGAGCAGCAGAAAACTGAAGGCGTTCACGTCGTCTGCGGCATTGATCCAACCGCTCAAGCTGTTACCACCGAAAACGTGATCGGCCGTGTCCAGGGCATTTATCCCCTCGGTAAAAAGTTTGACGTGTACCTGGACATGAAAGGCTGGAATGGCAAGGCCAAGATCGAAGGCGAGTTCCGCTTCGCTCAGGCTGGCAACGTGTTCTACCTGGTTCGTAAAGGGGACCTGTAATGCAACTGAAGACTCCCAACAACCTCACCCCTGAACAACTGAACCGGGCGTTGGATCAACTGGCTATCCGCCGGCTGATGTTGGTGATGCAACCTGATGAAGACGGTCCTCACATCGACGACATCATCGGCCCAGTCACCAAACTGAAGAACACCAGTGTTGAGCTGGTGGCCTCGGTGGAACTGCAACACCACCACCGCTTCGTGGAGCAATCCATCTTCCGTTTCCAGGAACACGACGGGAAGTTCTTCCTCGTGCAAATGGATCCACCGGAACGTAAGTAACCTCTTTAAGTAAGGTCCTCCCCTAAACCGGGAGGACTTTATTTATTTGTATATTTTCAAACCTATATTACTAGTTTAGATGCACAGCAATTATCCCTTGTAACCTTGTAACGGAGTAACCTTGTAATGATGTTGACAATCGATGATACCCAAGAATTCGTAAAAGACGTGGTTAGCCAGGTCAAGAAAGCTGTTGTGGCCACCATGGGTCCAAACGGCAAACTGGCGTACATCGCCAACGGCACCGCTGTAAAGGTTACCAAAGATGGTGTGACTGTGGCCAAGTCGATTCGTTTCGATGACCCACGCTACGAACTGATCAATCGTGTGATCACTGAAGCGGCCATCAAGACCGACCACGAATGCGGCGACGGCACCACTACCACCGTAATGCTGACCTCTCTGCTGTACGAACTGTTCACTGCTCACCCAAGCTTCCGTGAACAGAAGTACATCGAAGAGTGCATGAACCTGATCGTCGAAGAACTGAAAGCCATGACCATCCAGGTTAAGGTTGATGACCCTCGTCTGTTCAAGTTGGCGTTGACCTCTTCCAACAACGACGAAGAACTCAGCCGTATCGTTACCGACATCTATAAGGCGTCCGGCGATCGTTACCCTGAGATCGAACTCAAGGAAGGCCAATCTTCCACTGACAAGGTGGTTCGCAGCAATGGTCTGCCGATCAATATGCACTTCAGTAACCCAGCTTTCGCCAAGAACGGCAACGGCGGCGACACTGACTTCACCGAGTTCTACCCTATCATCATTGACGGTAACGTCGGTCGTGGTGGTGATGCGACTGAAGTGATGATCGAGCTTGCTATTCGTTATTCCGGCAAAACTGTCGTGGTGATCGGTCGTTCGGTCGAACACGATGCCTGCCAAGTCATGGCGCGTATCAACAACAGCACCATGCAGCAGCGTCAGGCAGAAGCAGCCGGTCAACCGTCCAAAGGTATCCCGGGCGCTACGTTTGTGGCTATCAATACCAACGCCGGTGGTTCTGTCGGCACTCTGTTGATGCAAGACATCGCGGCCATGTTCCAAGCGCCGATCTTCACCAACCTAGAAGACGTCGGCAACACTGTTATCAATCCGGTCCGCTCCAAACTGACCGTCAATGGAACTCGTTCTATCCTGAGTGATATTCCTGAAGACGTTCGTCTGGAGCTGAACAAGCGTGCCGATGCAATTGTCGGTGAGCTGAGCAGCTACGAAATGGGTGATCGTTTCAGTGTGCGGGCGAAGTTCAACGAGACCCGTATCCGTAACCTGCGCGGTGAACTCGTCACGATCTTTGTGGGCGGCGAAACCTACTCGGACGTAAAAGAACGCATTGACCGGTTCGAAGACGTTGTGAAGGCGGTCAAGAGCGCTCTGGTGAATGGTATCTTGCCAGGTGTTGGATCGTCGTTGGTTATTTCCGGTCATCGCGTCCTGTCGGCTCTGCATCGTGCTCTGAACGACAACACTGGGTTTATCCAGGAATCCCCAGAAGACCAACGTCATACCACTGTCAAAGCCAGCATCATTTCTGGTCTCGGCAAGATCTGCTACGCCTCGTACAACCACCTGATGCAGCAGACCTCCGACGAGGTAAGTCCATTCAAAGAACTTACCTGGAACTCTATAGAGGGTGACGTTGTTCCAGTCTGCACCAACCTGGCTACCGGGGAGAAGGGTACCAGTGAGGAGCTGGGCGTCTACGACACTGCCTACGCAACTATCACTGCGCTTCGTGGTGGTTTGCAAACAGCCAAAATTCTGGCCAATGCAAGCAGCATCCTGCTGGGTGACAAGTTGTCGGCAGTAGCCGTTAAGCGTTAACTCTAGGCGAGGAAGGGTGTTGTTTAACCCTTCCTTTTCTTTTTTGTTTAGAAAGAGATCAAGCATGACACCAGAATTACGTTTATTGCTTGACGTACGTAGCGTGTTTGCCATGTTCGTTATCTTCATGATTGGCATGGCGACACAGAACTACATCTATCTGCTAACCATTTTAGGGTATACCGGTCTCGTACTGGTGAATAGATTTCCCCCGTACAAAACGGGTGGGGTTTTGTTCTGGCTCATGCTCATAGGGCTTGGGGCAAAAGCGATTGTATTGTAACGCAGTAACCACATCTCTCCATTGAGGAAACTCCGATGTCACAAGCTAAACTTGCTGCTATGCTGCTCCTGCTCACCCCGTTCGTCCAGAAGAACCAGCAGATCTACAAAGACGATCCTCGCATGCTGGCGAAGTTCGACAACCTCGGTCTGGAAGATCTGGAACTCGGCGTGGTCACCAAATCCGGCGGCATTCACAGCGCCAGCATCAAATCGGTTTCCCGTTCGTTCCAGGGTCCTGCCCAGAAATGGCGTCCGGTGGATGTTCACAGCGACAAGGTGATCACCCTGACTTCCGACGAAGTGCTGGAAGACAAGACCGCTGCTCTGGGTCAAGTCGAAGGCGGCGTGTTCTCCTACCTGGGCGAAGACGGCGAAACCAAACTGATCGTCGTGGTTCCTGACGTTGAAGGCGCCGACGTTGGCGAGGAAGCGGTCTCTGCTCTGATCGCGGCTCTGAAGTACGACGTAGCGGGTAGCGACATTACCCTGGGCGACGGCACTAGCACCATCGTGGTCAGCAGCGACTTCATCGCTGGCGAAATCGAATACGCCGTTGCCAAGGCGCCGGTCGACGAGCTGGAAGAAGACGCTGAACCGCTGGACCTGTAAGGTTCGGTAAGTAACGCGGATAACCCCTACCCCACCGTCACTGGCTGGGGTAGGGGTTATTTATGCTTGCCCGGGAAACCGGTGGGGATACTATGTCACGGGGTTTTTACTTCGTCACCTTTTCATCACCTCCCGGAGTTCTACAAATGGCCAAAGCTACCCGTATGGGTTTGTTTGTTGACCGTTTCGTCGCTTTCAACCTGGATCGTTATAAAGACGACGCTCCGATGAAAGCGCTGTTTACGGGTCTTACCGAAAGTGAACTGACTTTCGAATCCCTCACCGGTTCTGGAACAGGTGTACGTTCCCTTACCGTCAAATCCGCGTCGCGTAACTTCATCGGTATTAACCAAACGTACCATGCGGCGGACCTGCATGACGTGAATGGTTACGACCTGGTTGACCCGCTCACGCAACCCAACAAAGCCGCTGTGCTGGCTAAAAGTGTTCCGGGTGTCTACTGCTACAAAGACACTGACAGTACCACTGATCGAATCATGGTTCTGTTGCCTTACGGTATGGCCGTAGGTAGCCAACAGGCCGCCGCCAAGACTGCCTTCACCACCGCAGTTCGCGTGGTTGTATCGGGCAGCGAGATCGTTTCTGACGCTACTAAGCTGACGGTTGACGGTCCATGCATCTACGGGGTGATTCCTTTTGCCCTCGCCTCCGAAGCCATCATCACCATCCCTGACACCGACTACGGTCAACTGACTTATCCAGAAGACCTGTAACCAATACCAGAAAGGAAGAGTGCCTCCGGGTGCTCTTCCGATCTAGGCTTATATTTGCAATTTCACAAGAAGACGCATTTATACCGACAAACCGACTAAGGAGAGACAGTCATGGTAAATCCGGAAATCAAGGGTAAAGAAGAAGACTGCAACTTCATGGAGAACATGCACACCGACATCCTGAAGAAACAAGCCCAACGCCGCAAGCGCATCAAGATCACGATCTTCACACTGGCGGTGTGTGCTGTTGTTCTGGGTGCGTTGATCGGCTGGAACTTTCCATCCTAAACCTAGGCGCTCTTACATCAAGCAATAAGTCAAACCTATATTACTTACATGATGGACAGAGCGTCTAACACTTGTAAATTGATTTTTAATATAACCCACGTTTGTATCTAATTGCAACATCACCGCTCTTTTAAAGGACACCCTTATGAACTTAGCACTAAAAGCGGAGGCTGTCAATGAAGTGAAACCTCTCGTCGTTGAAAAGGAACACAAACCGGTAACACACGAAGAGATTGTTGAATCTCTCAATATCGGGTTCGTACGAGAGTTCGCTCAAACGCAGCTCAACAAAGAAGTATTGGATGAACTGGTCTTCGCGCTGGATCTCCTCAAAGATATCACCCGGACCCCGAACTACCCACAAAATCGCCTGCTGAACACCGAGGACATTATTACAACTGGTTCGGCGGCAGTTTGCGTGTTCAATGATTTCGCCAAGCGTGCCCACGAACCTTCCATGTACGGCTGCGCTGTTGGCGCTGAAACCGCTGACCTCGTAAAAGAGTTCATGGAAACCGGTTACCTGCGCGTGCTCGCCACCGTGGTTAAACACTTCAAGCGCGAATCCCTCATGCTCACCCTTGATAACGAGAGCGTGCAGATCAGCCTGAAACGGTTTTCACCACACCCCGAGTTTGGGTTGTTGACGTACAACAACTACAACGAAGAAACCGTGGTAATGTTCCCGTTCCACCTGGTACGGCTTGACGATGCTTAAACACTTAACTTCCATTTACTCCATTAGGTAGCCCCTGATGGAGTAGGTGGGGTTATTTTACTTTTTGCCTAAAACAAGGAATTTAATTATGATCATTAGCAGTCAAGACGATACTGATCTGAACGCTAAGACCACCACTCCGCAATACCCAGATTGGGGGATCGAGTCGAAACAGTTCTTTGAGGATCTGGCTTCGGGTAAACAGACGCGCAGGTTCCTTTGTGACCTACCGTCTACGGCCAGCCTGCTCGATATCGAAAATCCTCAAATTGGGGACGCTGTCACTTTTCGTGGGCAGCATTTGATTTACGGTCCTGACTTAGCCTGGCATGAAGACAAGCCTGCTGAAATCGACACTGAGGGGCTTCTGGAAGATGTACTTCCGGAAAACGACTCACTCCATATGCTCGGTACGTGGCCTCACGATCAGGAGTTCCCAGGACCCGAGGGGTATAAGCACCTGGACGCTTACTTCTGGAAAGGTCGGCTGGCGGTAATGCTGAATGGCAAGTGGGAGCATCAGGACGTAGCGGGGACTTCTGTTCCTCCTACGCCTACTGTTCCTCTTGAGCAGTATGATGCGCTGGTGACCCAACTGGCGAGTGCATTCAAGGAAGATGGGTTGTTCAACATCGTGGGTCGTACAGATTGTCTCCCTATGCCGGCGCTCTACGCCGAGCACGACGCCTTTATTGTGCGCGACGAGATTTGGATCAGGGATTTCGATGGTCAGGCTATCTGGAAACAGGTTTACATGCCGCAGTTGGTCAAGGAGCAAATCCGCCTGTACGACGAGCGGCAGAAAGTAAAGGCTCAACCTGAACCTGTTCCTGACGTTCCTGTCGAGGACAAGGGTGCGATGGCTCGCGACCTCATGACCGAGAAAGCATTAGTCAAGACCCTGCGTCGTGCTCGTATCAAATACCTCTGCTATCTGTGGTTCATGATCCTGTTGATTGTGTCCGCGTTCGTTGTTGCGGGGTATGCGTACATCCAGCGAGATCTCAAGATCGGTCGGTATTCCGATGCTCGTGAATGCTCGATCAAAGTGGGCAACCTTACCATCACCGGTAAGCGCACTTACAGCTATCCGGCGTACTCTTTGTGGGGTCAGCGCTGGGTACAGGAAAGTGATGTACAAGAAGTTACCGTGGTGAACCTGCCGGGTGTTCGACTGGACATCATTGGTGATGCTGAACCAAAGTACTGGGCTTACCGTTTCTCTGACGGCGAGCGGGGTACACAAATCCTCAAACCCGCAATCAAGTACACCTTCTTCACTGACAAGGGGCTCATCATGGCAACTTACGGTGGTTTCTGCAAACCTGTTGACAAGCAGGAGGTCGCAGACGATCCCAAGGCGGCAGAGCGTTCTATTATCGATTGATTAACTACCCAGGAGGTAACGCCATGCTTTCAAAAGAGTATCTGGTAACCGGCGTTTTCCAAGCACGCAACAACCAACAACTGAACATCCGCTTTGATTCCGGCATTCCAACCCAATGTACCCAACTCCGCCGCCGGTGTTTCAAAGAAGGTGTTATCCGCGCTCGTCACGGTTTGAAGGGCCCGATCAATTTCTACGCTGTCACTCAGTGTAACGGTCATCGTTTGATTTCGATCAGCGATGGCCGGCAAACTCGCTACTACTGGCTGGGTCTGCTTCGATATAGCACGTACGTCGTTGACAAACCTAGTCGGGATTTTGAGACGGCTTGGAAGAACCTGTACGAGGCCTTGGTTTTGGATTCTCGTACTAGTGCCTTCCATTTCTACCGCGTGGTATGGCCGTTCTTTGTTGAGCTGCTGGATTACAACAAACGGGGCGAGTATCACGCTCACCTTGTGGGTAAATGGAAGGGTGAGTCGGTTGACGTTACCTTGTCGGTTACCGAAGATACTCAACCGGGCATGATCGATTACGTCCTCTATCCGGGTAATAAAGGCGGGGGTTGCCGCCTGTATAAACCTGTTCTCCATCTGGCGTTGAGATAGTATAACTCAACGCTGGATTTAGGATAGGTTATGTCGCAAGAACTGAAGGATCACATTGGCGAGGTTATTGAGAAACTGGAATGGGTTGTCGGTCATGCAATCTCGCACGACACCCCACACGCAGACTCAGGTGCAATGGCGATTGATTTGTTGAAGTTGATTCCTGAATTGTTTGCGAAAATCAAACACGGGGAACCAGGACATGAGGAATGGTTGCGTGAAGCGATCCACAATCATTTCCTGGGACTCCCTATGCCGGATTACGTGGCTAAATAAGGTATTGAAATGAACGACATTTTAAATGAAGAACAACTCCGCGTTCTTCAACACGAGGCCAAAGACGTAATCGCCCGGTTCCTTAAGGCGACTGAAAATGAACCAGTCAACCAAGACGTGAATGCGCCTACGGCTGGTTTCAAGAAGGCATATGAGGAGATCATTATGCCTCTCGCGAGGAAATACCCCGGTTATTTCCGGTGGATCGCGCGGGCCATTGCGGATGCTCGCGACGGAAAGCAGCCTCTAGCCCCGGTTCACAACAGCTATGTCTGGGTCAACAAAGCAACCGAGAAACAACAACTCAAGGTTATGTTGTTGCACGGCACCAAAACACAAGTATTCTCGGCGGCTAAAGAGATCGGTATGGTTTCTCATGATCTCCCTGAAACGGACGAGAACCTGGCGAAGTTGCGGGGCGTACTCTCGCTACTTAACGATATTTGGGGGAGCGTATGAAGTCGATTCGAATGAACTCCCTCACTGTCGGTAATAACGAACGTGTTCTTCGTTACACTGGTCGGGTTAATTACGGTGATGTTGTAAACGTGGGGACTATCGGTCATGTTGATTGGGGTCGTCACGGCTACCAACCTGATATGAAAGATATCAGTTGGTCAACGCCCCACATCAGCATCAGTCATTATCGTAACCGCTGGGTGGACTACGACCATCTGGAAATGATCGGTTTGTATCGGCACTACCTCGACAAGATCTTGGAAGGGCACACCGAAGAGACCGCTATCAAAGAAACGTTCAGCAAATGCCGTAAGCTGAAAGAACCCTACTTGGGTTTTGATAACGGTGGTTTGGTTGTGGCTGATCGGGTGATCTGGATTCTGGCCGATAAGGAATACAGACGCTTTCACAAGAAGGCTGCTGAATGGGTACTCCCGCCTAAGGAGTATGTAAAGGTTGTGGTCGCTAGGTACTTTGGTAAGGGCGATGAAACTTAAAAACACGTTAGGGCTTGCTATTTGTCAACTCCTTTCCCGCAGCGCCAACCATGAACCGACTACGGTGTACTTTATCCAGAGTCGGTTAATTGTTGCAGATTTTGTTGTGTGGAATGGTGGCTTCGATTATCGGAGCAGGAAGCATCGTGAAATGACTCATCCCTCTCGGGAACATATTGACAAGGCTTTGGAGAACTATTATGAAAGGCGCAACCGGTCTGGGCATCCGCTTTAACCAATTGGTGGTTGGCGGATTTGTTATTCCAGGTGTCAATCTCGGCTTTGAATCCCGCGATGGGAGCAAGGCAATGATCACCCGACCACGCTACTACTTCGCCGGTGACTTCGCTGGCAAGGTCATGATGGATAACGATGTCGAGCATATGTACCACCATGCAATCCACGGCGACTATCTCGGTATCAACGAACCTGAACGTATCCTTAACCAAGACCGTGTTCAGGTCGATCGTCGTGGTCTGCGCAAGAAGATTGTGGATTTCCTCCGTCCGTGGTATCACCATAGCTCGGGTACGATTTCCCGAAAACCGTCGTTCCCCGGTCAAGAGCCGGCGAAGAATGTTGTCGTGGTGAAACCGTTTGGTGGCGGTTTCCGTCGTGGACAAGAACCGGGCGTCTCAGCGTTCACCAACCCGAACAAGAGCGTGGGGTTCAAGTTCCCTGAGCGCGGCCTGAATCACGGACTGACGAAGGCGGAGATCGAAGCGATGTCGGGTCCTGTTATCGTCCAGCAGCTCAAGGACCTCCGTCATGGTAGCTAAGATCCACGAACTGCCCAACAACGGTCAGATCAACTCCAACGAGGACGCAGTTAAGTTCTTGCGGTTGATGGCTGACGGTATCGAGAACAACGAATGGGGTAACATCAAGACCCTGTTGTTGGTTGTTGAGCACAACAGCAAAGTACACACGTTGGTGGCCGGTGGAGGTGGGTTGGATAACGCTCGTTGCGTAGGTCTGCTTACTATCGCTAACCACCAGTTCGTGCAACAACTATGAACGTTCGGTTTGTTCGTAGCCGCTTGTTGCTAGGTCTCTCCTTGTACCATATCAGCTTTAACGGAGATCTAGAGGGGATCTGGACGCCGGGGACACAGGCGGGCTCAGATACTCCGGGGGAAGCAGAAGACTCCTCCTGGGCGTATCCAGAACCTCCTATGAAGGCGATCTCAGTATCTCCTACGGTTGAGGCATGCTTCATTGGGGTGTTTCCTAATGTCGCGAGGTTCTTTGAGAAGGATAAATTCCCTCACATGAACTTCTTTGTGTACCAACCTGTATTCGAAGGACAGGAACGCGTTGTAAAACCTGTGACACTCACTACAGACAAATTAGTCTGGGATGCTCATATTACACAGGAACACCGTATTTTGGACAGAGTTCATATGGCTCGTGTCGGGGAAATCGAAGTGCTGAACACTAACAAGTCCAGTACCAGGATGACACATCCATTTAACGATGTAAAGAACCCAGAAGAAAGTGTTGGCCCGAGCGACGTCACTATTAAGTGGGTGTAAGCGTCGCTTATATTTGTTGTTAATCATGGAGTTTTAACGATGACGTCTCAAGCTAAGAAGAATGCAATCAGCCACCAATACACCCCGAGTCCGCTTGGGATCGTCTTGCAAGCTACCAACCACCCAGGAGATGGCGAAGCTTTCTCTTTGTTGTCGGACCTCGGCATTGACAAAGAGTTCGCCCAATCCACGGAGGAGCGCACACTGGTTGTGCTCTCGCAGACCGGTAAGCCCTCGTTCCGCACACCAGCGGAAGAGAACAGCGACCGCGTGGTTAAAGTTGTACTGAATCACCCGATCATTTCGTATGGCATGATCGAGGGTAACAATGGGGATTTCCGTCTGGTTACGATCGGCTGTACTGAGCGTACCCACTACGTTGTTGTGCGGGGCAGTGTATCTTTCACTTTCTACGTCCCGCGTTCTTCGATCACCATCGAAGAGGCAGTCTTCGAACTGCTGACCAACAACCTGATCAAAGGCCCTCGTATCTACGAGAAGACCGCAGCTATCATTGCTGACTTCTTCCCGAAGATCATGAGCGCCGTGCACTCGGAACTGACTATCCTGCGGACGACCATTCGTTCCGCCGATAAGCTGGACCTGCCGTGCAAGATCTACATCGATCCTGAAGACGCCAGCAAGAACATGATCAGCGTTGACGGCTACGTTTACGCCTACGATCTGAACGAGTATCCAAAGTCGCAAATCAACCGTACATTGCGGGTACTCGAAAAGCAAGAAAAGCGTGATCGCCGTTCGACCCCTCGCAGCGTGGAACACATGAACGCACGCGAGAAGCAACAACTGGCGCAACGTCTCGAGTCAGTGCTACAACCAGCTTGATTACTACCCCTGTCTTCCTAACCGGGGACAGGGGCTTACCTCTATTTTTGCACAAGGAATTATTTCATGGGTGACCGTCCTAATCCAGTTAAAGGCCGTACTCTTCGTATTCGTGGTGAAGAGTTCCGTATGCCAGAGTTGAGCTTCGAGCAAGTTCTCGAAATCACTAAATCCAGTACTCGGGCAAATGTCTTGGCTGAACTGGGTGTACCTGTCTTGTTGGCAGGCCCTACTCCTTCGTCGCGTTGGTTCTTGGAAGGTCGGGAAGATACGTTCCCTAACCTGATCAACAAAGAACGTGGTGATCTGTGTCTGGGTGATCACACCGATGACGAGTTGGCGAACGAGGTGTTCCTCTACGGGGACATGAGTTCCGACGATAAACACCGGGCAATCATGTCGGGTAAGCCTTCGTCCATCGTTTACCTGACTGCTGGTAAAGAACGTATCCGCTGGCTGTCCCGTCATCTGGAAGCGTCTCTGGGTAACGAGAAGGCGCTCCAAGCTCAGGTCCTTGAACTTCAGGCTCGTATCAAAGAGCTGGAAGAACAGGCTGGCTTGGATCTCGGTGATGACCATTCTTCGGTGGAGTTGCAATCATGAAAGAAGTTGCGTACGGCAAAGACAAACTGTCCGAGTTCGAGAAGTGCGCTGCTCTAGCTCAGGCTATTAAAGCTGTACATCCGTCCAAAGAGAAGTATGTTGTTTCCAGTTTTGTCCTCACGTACAACCACTACAACATCGATGGGCGTACCGTGATCAAGATCGAAGGCAAGAAAGGTAACCCCATCGCCGAGATCGAGATTGTGGCCGATGCGTTTACTCACACCCTGCGCGTTAAGCCCGTGGCGGAGTTCGAAGATGGCGCTCGTGACTTCCGTCTGACCAAGACCGCCCTGCGTCAGTTCCTGTTAGGCATCCCTCTTCAGGACTTCGCATTTAACCGTGCGCCTGCGGTCCAAGTTGTCGGAGGTGATCATGAAAGTAAATAATGATCCCCATCAGATCGTTCTCAGTCGTGAGATGTACAGTGATCTTTTGGGTTGGGCAAAGGTTGGCGCTGAGAAAAGTTATTCCTACGAGCATGAAGAACTCACGCCTGTTCAAAAAATCCAGTGGCATGCCAGGAAGTTCAACACTAACCTCCACTTGGAGAGGCAAGCTGAACTGAAGATCGAACTTCGTGCTCGTAACGAAGAGCGTGCGCGTATCCGTAAGCTGTTGGAGGGGTACGCTGGTAAAGAAGTCTGGCAGCAACATCCTTCTTCGAAGAACCAAGGTGCGCCCGTTTATTATAAGGTGACACTGCTCGGTAGAGCGCGTAGCAATAAACAGAAGGTAACGGTCAAGTATCAGCATGGTAATACGGTGTTGGATGTTTCGTTAGATTTGATTCTGATCGACCTTCCACAAGACTACACCTTCTGGACCAATGGACCGTGGCAGTACCTTGCTACGAAAACACCGAGGTAGTTATGAGCAAGCTGATCCCGAAACCTGCTCTGGGATCGTTAGATGGCTTAAGGATTATCGGACGCCCTGACTTCTTCCCTCAGTACGGGATCAAGTTGCTCGAGAACAAAGCGCCTGCTGACCTTGATGATTATTTGACGATCCATGTTGTACGGACAACCTCCCGTGTTCATTACTTCCATGCTTACGACAAAGCCGACCTTAATACTCTATGTGAGATGTTGTCCCGAATCGCACAAACCGAAGTAAAGGTGGTGTGTAAGGATTCCTTTCAAACGCTGAAGGGTTGGCATCGTGGGCAAGTTGTTATTGGGCAGCGTTCTTTGAAAGATCTTGGGGTTGAAATCAATAACACGCTGAACGCTAAATCTAAATTCTAACAATGGGTAGCTCTTATGCCTCATGTAAAAGTTTCGCTTGAAGAACGTTTGGAAAAGCTGGTGCGTCATTGCGCTGATCACAGTACACCCATCTCTTTGTTCTTCGATCCTACCGATGAGCAATGGCATGGTTCTCTGGACGACATCACCGGTTTGGGCATGGGCGGTCTGGTAGCCGAGGAACACTCCGGTGACTTCGACACTGTACTCGAAGCCATGGAAGCGGAACTCGAATTGTAACCAAGCAGTTATAACCCTCCTACCCGCAAGGGTAGGAGGGTTATAGTTCCTTCTCTTTTTTTTGCTTTATGGTTTGTACGTCCAGACGTCAGACAACACACCAACGCCAGGATAATAACCGCCGCCTACGTAAATGCGGCCGTCGCCTGGGGCTGTCATGAACGGCGTAGTCCTGCCATTAGTGGTCAGTATATCCGCCAGTTGAGTCCACGTGTTACCAACAGGATCGTAGACCCACAGCTTCTTGACAATCGTCCCGCCGGCGTTACCGCCGAAGAAGTAGATCTTCCCACCCACTACCGTGGACCTGTGTTGAACGATGTTCCCCATTGGGTGGTCGGCCATCTTTGTCCAGACATCAGTACCGATATCGTAAGACCAGAATTCGGTACCACCCACGTTGCCGCCCGACATGTACAGCTTCCCGTCTACAGCATTTAACGTCATGTGACGACGACCACCTACAAAGCTCGCTTTAACACTCCATGTGTTGGTAGCGATGTCGTAGCAACGCAGGTCATTCGCGTAGGTGTTGGTATAACCACCAACAACGTACAACTTGCCACCGTAAGACGTCATAACACCGTCGTACCGGTCGATGGCACTAGCCTTTTGCGCCCAAGTGTTAGCTACTGGGTCATAAGCCCACAGGTCACTAAAGACGCCACTGGAGTTATAGCCACCGTGCACGTAGACCTTACCGTCAGTCCCTTCGCACATGCAGTGCCAAGTACGGATAGCAGGGCCCACCGCTTTAGCGGTCCATGTTCCCAACGCAGGGTCGTAGACACTCAAGGCTCCCGTGGGGTTACTGCCATCGTTCGCATCACCACCGAAGGTATAAATCTTTCCGCCAACCGAAGCTGAACCAATGTTCATCCGTGTGGCAGGAAGGTTAGCCACCCTTGACCAAGCGTTCGACAGATCGGTCAACTCTTCGATCTGCGGACGCCACCCTGCGTACTGCTGAGTACCACCGTTAGCGACGTACCAACCCGCCAGTATCTGTCGGTTACCGACGTTGTCAGCATCGTTGTAACCACGCAGTAAGTGGTTAGCCCCACCGGTGATAACCTCTTTACACCAGGTCAGCGTACCAAGTCCTCCGGAAGCTGCGGCTTTATTTGTTGCGAAGCCCAAGTCGGCGTCCGTAAACGCAGCCCAACGAGGATAGGCAATAACCTCAGCCTGACCACCAGCCGCGCCGTTGTACACAGGGTAAATCAGGTCGTTGAAAGACCCAGCCGTTGCAATAGACCCGTAGCTAGGAGTTGGGTCGGTATCAGAACCTGTTGGAAGAGTCAACGCGTAGCGTTTACCACCGAACAGATAGGGGATATTCCCCTTAACGACGCCTACCGCATCCATTTGCTCCCAAGTCATTCCGTGTCTCAGGGGCTTCTTCGCGAGGTACGTGGTCTTGCCTTTATAACGATACTTCAACCAATTGGACGTGGCGTTGGTTACAGTACCCCCAGACGCTAAGTTCACCACAGCAGCAAGCGCGCTCGGAGTGATGAAGTCCGCGTCGGCAATTTCACCGTAGTACAGGTCTTCAGGAGGAGCCACGCCAATGAATTCCAACAAAGGTCGGAAACCATAGACGTCCAGACTAGCTGTACCGTTACCTTCGTTCACGTTAGCATCGTTGATAACGGTGCGTCGGTCGATAGGGTTAACACTCGTCCCACCAGAGTAGTCCCAGCCGCGAGCAGCCAAAGCGGTAGTGATGGTGTTGTGCTGATCTTTGGTGACCGTGACCCAACCCTTTTGTCCATAGAGACTATCGTTGAGCGCGAGTCCTAGATCAGCCGCCGTGTAATACGACCACACAGCCGCTGTAGGACGGTTAGCCGCTGCAAAGATCGGGTACAAGTACTGGTTCCACTCTCCGCCGCCGGCAATACCGATAATGGAGTTGAACGGATCCGCGGCCATACCAGACATCAAGCGGACCTTGTAGATGTCGCCACGAATGGTAACGTTCTTACCAGCCAACAACGCAGCCGCTTTATAAGCAGCAACTGTAGTTCCGTAACGAAGTGGCTTACGTGCGATGTAGAACGTTTTGCCCGCATCGATGTATTTCAGCCAACCTGCTTTGTTGTTGAACGGAGTGCCCGAGGTCAGCGCAAGTAAAGAAGCCAGTGCAGCGCCGTCGATCAGATCGTCAGAGCTGACGAATCCTTGAAACGGGTTGCCTGGCTCTACAGCAGGTGGAACGAATGGTATTTCTACCTGACTCCCTGTCGAGACTAATTGTTCAATCATGGTATTCCCCATGGAGAAAGCGATGTAGAAACCTCCCTAGAGGGGAGGGTATCGTTATTAACTCATACCTTTTCCAGCAATGGACGCCAGTTGAAGAACGGGTGTAGTTGATCGGCGGAGATATACCAAATGTCAGCGATACCAGGATAACCCGCGCCCGAGTGGGCACCCGTTTCGTTAGCAGACGCTTCCTGCAAAATACTAATATTGATTCCGTCGTTACCCACGCCCGCCCAAGCTGCTGTTTGAGAGTCGTACGTCCCATCAGTCAGACCAACGATGTACTTCTTCCATTCCCGCGCCGCTAAACCACCGCCAGCGATACCTGGGTCTTGTTCACACCCTGTCATGAGGCGAACCTTGAACGTTTGTCCGCCAATGTCAATGGTTCGGTTACCCGTGATCAAGTTTCTAGCATTCAATTGTTCCCAACTGATGGTGTGACGAATACCCATGCGGGGGATATAAACTTCTTTACCCTCTTCGACGAAATGCAGCCACTCCACTGTGTCATTGCTCGGTGTGCCTTCGGTAACCCCCATCGTTGTAGCCAGTGCTGCAAACGTGATAAAGTTAGCTTGGTTCACCAGTCCTTTGTAGGCCGATACCGGTAGGCTAGACTTCTTAATAAGCAGGGGGCGCCAGCCATGGTACAGCTGAGGGGTGAGGTTGTCTTGGTACCATACGGATGCAAAATTAGGATAACCGCGCGTCAGCCAGCCCGCTCCATATGCTTCCGCACACATGGTTTGAGAACCAGGCTGGGTGTAGTCTGGTTCGTTGTTACCCATCATGAGTGGTGTGTAGTAACCCCATGTTGGGACCACCGGGTCTGTTGGGTAGGAATTCCGTTTTGGTGGATCAATCAACGGCAACATGTAACGCTGGTAAGCAAACTTAGTGGCGCCCTCATTACCGTTGATAAATCTGACGATGTAAACTTCGCCACCAATTGTAACTTCTTTGCTGTTACCGGATTGTGCCGTGTCAATCGACTGATACGTCAGACCATACCGCAGGGTCTTTTTCGAGATGTAAAGCTCGGTGCCGTCGGCTTCAATGAAATGCAACCAACCCGCTGCGTTGTTGTGAGGGGTACCGTCTGTCAGACCGATGGCTTGTGCCAGGACGTCGCCCGTAATAAAGTTAGCAGATTTAACGACCCCTCTGTAAATCGTTCCTCCTGGAAATGCCAAATCAGAGTTGTCGTCAGCTCCAGCCAACGCGGCTGTAAATAGAAGAGATTCGAACACGATGTGTTCTCCCCCAAAGGAATATGTTGTTATTCAGCGAGTGCGAGTCCTTTGGGTTTAGTGGGATTAGTCACTACCCGGTAACCTTCAACGCCGCAATTGATCAGGAAGCGTTTCCAAGCCGCTACCTCAAGCACTTCCATTGCTTCGCGTAAGATCCCGTCAATCTCCTTACGGGTTACCGCCACCTCCGTTGGAACACCATCGATCACTTCGATGATTTTGTATGTTCTACACAGGTAATCGTGAAGGGTGGTGGCCTGACTGTATTCGCCCAAAGGAGGAAGCAGCCACCACAAGAACCGTGGGATGGTAGCGCCATCAGTTAGGAACCCAGTCGGAACGTCAATGTACCGAGAAGATCCCTTGAACCCGATGTAATAACGATATCCTGCGGCCACCTTCCAGAAGTCCTTGCCGTAGAAACGACTAGCACCCTGGTCGTAACTCAAAGACTCAACTGCACTGAACCTTGTAAAGTCACTCATCGTTAAAACTCCATGTGGTTAATCCTCCCTCCGAAGAGGGAGGGTTGAGGGTTACAGGGTGAAGAAGGTTCCCGGTGCTGTAGGGAGCTCTTCCATGGTGGTGGCGAGATCGATGGCCTTCTTGTAAGCCCAGATCACCTTGTAGCCGGCAACCACTTGCACGAAGGTCTTGTCGGCCAGCGCTACCATCTCTGGAGCAGTGAGTGGAACTTCAACGTTTTCCAGCGTACGGAAATCGAAAGTCATCTCACCGCCGCCAGCGATCACTTCCTTGGCGATGGTGCGCAGGTCGGAGATGTTGCCACGGTCACCAGTACGTACTTGTACGTGGTAAACGTTTTCACCGAACTGGTACGGGAAGCCAAAAGCGAAGGCGTTCAGACGGAGTTGCTCGGCTTCTCCCTGCATAACGGATTTACGCTCTGCAAGCTTTGCAGCCTTCTCTTCGTCGCTGAAGTTACGGACGGTCCAGGTCTGGTACCATTCGCCGTCACGGAACTCTGGGACGCCTTCAGAGATGATATCGCCTTCTGGTTGAGCGACGTCATGGACCACTTCGATTTCGAAGTCGATCAGGCAGTCGGAATCGACGCTGGCAGGGAACACGGTGTTAGGGGCGTACCGCGGCATGTCCGACAAGAACAGTGGGTAAGCCATGGTTTCAGCGTGGATCAGTTTGGTATTGCGGGTAACAAGAGACATAATCAATTCCTTAAAGGAGGGGTTGTGTTAAAGAACGAGTTCGAGGATCATGCGCTGCATGAAGGCGCTGGCGCGAGGGGTACCAGAGCCTGGTGCCATGACCTGTCCTGGATTACTGCCGGCGTATTGAGAAGCGGCGTTAGCGCCATTGAACTCAGCAAACACAGTGTTGTAACTACTTGTCTGAAGGAAGTAAATGGCGGGGTCATAACTCGCCACGTCGCTACTAGGGAACGGGTTGTTCTGGTTAAACATGCTAACAAAGCAGTGGAACCATTCGCTATCGTAGTCCTTTGGAACGCCAGAATTGTAGACGTAATCAGCAGACGTTTGGCAACGAGGGGTTCTGATAATGAAATCATGTTCTCCCTTGCTGAGGATCTTGAGTTGGTCCACACCAGTCAACCCGTGGCCAGTTGCGGGGCCATTCCCAGCCACCCCGTACATGCAGCCGGCACTGTACAAGGCATTCCAGCTAATGGTTAAAACATGCCGAAGAGGGGCAAACAAGATTTTACCCTTCAGGATAAACTTACCCCATTCTCCTTGGGTGGCGTTGGCGGTACCGCCAGTTATTGCTTGGATTTCTTGAGTAAGCACCAAATCGGCCGCTTGCATGATCCCGAAGAATCCACGCTCCCACGTTCCCGACTGAAGGGTCGACGGACCAGGACCGGTGTACGGCATGTTGATGGCCACAGACTGGGGCGCGTACACAACCTCAGTTCCCTTCTTAACCGCAATCACGTACCAGTAGTACTTGTTCTGAAGCGCAGTGGTGTCCTCGTACTGGAGGATTCCGCTGTCCGTGATCGTGGCGATCTTGTTGGTAGGGATTGCCCCGGCGGCCAGTTTGGTGTCAGAACGGAAAACCTGAACCTCATCAAACGTGGTGTTTGGATTGACCCACTTGATTGTGATACTCATATTACCACCTCAATGCCTTTATCAGGGATCATTTCCAATACCGGCATCCAAACGCAGGCGGTGGACCATGGACTGGCGAACAACTTCTCAAAAGCTACCGGATCGGTCGGTGGAGAAGTCGGGAACGCACGAGTAAATCCAGTCGTACCCATGCGAGTAGACAAGGCTATTTCTCGACCACCGTTCATGATGTTGGGGGTTACCGCGTTAGGGAGCTTGGGAACCCTTGCACTTGGACACACCACTGAGTTAACCATTGGGTAAATAAGGTCCGCCACTTCGCTGTAACGACGCAGACTATCCGCGGGCGCCGCAATAATGCTGTCCGTTGGATTGTTCCGGTCATCAGCACCTGTGGGAAGACGAACAATGAACTGGTCGAAACCTTTGGTGATGATTTTTCGCTGGTTAACCGGAACTGTTACCGTGCTCGGCATCCAAGGACCATTGTCATCGGTGCCGAAGTGAACACCCGACTTGTAGTACGTGTCGTATGGTGCGTACAGGTGGATAGGCGCGGCCGGGATGTAGAGAATCTTCCCCCGTCGAATCCACTTACTCCATGCAGGCATCGGATAAGAGGTGTTAACTTGTGGCGGAACGTTAAGCAGCGCAGTAACGTCGGCAGGGTTAATGAAGTCAACCGAGAGAATCGTACCGAAGTAACCCAGCTGGGAATCACCCCATTGCAGATCACGAGGACCAGGCCCATTGTTATAATCAGCCACTACCTTTATCGGCGCTGAGTAGACACTCTGACCGCCGTTGATGGTTTCGAGGGTGTACCAGTACGTACTACGGCTCACCACGGTGTTGTCGGTCCAGGTGAGGATCGAGCCGTCGAGGGTTGCCAACGCAGTACCCAATTGGTCATTGGGCTTTTGTGTATCGTTTCTGTAAACCTTGGTCGTCACCGGAACTTGGTTACGGTTCAGCCATTTAAGTTTGACGTACATTCACTATACCTCAGGAATAAACGAAGTCTGTAACCACCAAACTCTGAAGAGGTGTGGTCTCTATTTGGATCTCGGTGCGTCGGATCTTTTGAATCTGTACAGGGTAAGTGATATCGGTCACCACTGGGGGTTCATGAATCACTACGGTGGTATTTACCACTCTGTACTTCGTTAACCCGACGTCTTGGACAATCTGTGTGACCGATATCGGTTGAAGCGGATCAAGCTGAGCAGCCAAATCAATGTACGGCAGCAGCGGGAGTTCGTTACCTGGAATCAACTCAAGTACGGGGAGCCAATAGTTAGCCTCCGTCTTAGGCGAGGCGTACGAATATACGTTATCCACATGTTGCGCGCTACTTGGACTGTTGTTAATGGTCCGTTGTGTATGAACCTTGCGACCACCCCAAGCAAAGGAGTTTGGAGAGATCAAACTCCACTTAGGTCCAGAGTAACCAACCGGTGCGTTTTGGATCAAAGCGTAAACCAAAGAAACCCATTCAGATCCGGTAACGTTCGCCGGTCCGCTTGTTAACAGTTGTTGCGAAACAAAGGTGGTGGGATCGGGGTTCGAGTCGGCAGAGAGGAGTCTAATCTTCAAGACATCTGTGCCAACGTTGAGAATCTTAAATTGGTTCGTCGGAGTGGCGGTTGGCGCGTAACCGTTACCATCCACACCGTAAACTAGTCCGGCGTTATACAGCTGGTTCCAGCTGAGGTTGTACGCGAGTGTCTGGCTAGGGATAAACAACACCCGACCCTTGTAAAACATTTTGTGCCAAACGAATACATTACTGTCGTCGACACCAGCGTAGAAGTTAAAAAGACTTCGTATCTTGCCGGCATTGACCATGTCGACTTGAGCAACGGAGCCGAAGTAACCTAATTGCTCATTACCGTAAAGAAGGTTCTTGGAGCCAGGACCAGAGTCAGGGAAAAGTGTCTGTCCTCTTGAACCTATCCCCACGAGTGCTTCAAACATAACTGCAACTCCTTTAAATAAGCACACAGGAAACCTCCCCGTGAAAGGGAGGCTCCATGTGCTCAGGGGTTAAGGCACTACTGCACCTGCCGCACCCACCCACTCGACACCATCCCAGGTGAACGTGAGGTAAGTACGGCTGCCAGTCAAGGCCGGAGGAGAACCGGTGTTCCAAACCAATGCGGTTGCACCAGTAGGAGCGAAGGTAATCACACCAGCAGCACCGTTGACTTTCACTACCAGTACCAGAGCACGAGCAGAGGCGCCTTTCGGACCGTCGGCCAGCGTAATGGTTTTAGCAGTTGCACCACTGTTGTCGATACGAGCGAACAGGTTAACGTTCGGGTCGATACCGCCAGTTGCAGACAGAGCCAGGATCGGTACGTCGTAACGGTCGAAGGAAACCCAGCCGGTACCTTTGTAGACGTATTGTTTACCGTCGTTCGCAGGTGCCGCGATACCTTGAGCTGGCAGAACCACCCAGGTCTTGTCGCCCTTACGAACGTACAAGTTGCTGTCCGTTGGGACATCGGCGAACCCAGGTACGAACGCAGTGATCTGCGCCTGGATTTTACCGAAGGCCGTGAGGACAGTATCCGCAGCGGTGATAGCGCCACCAGTACCGAAGGAGACGCCAGCCAGTGTAACGGCGCGCACACGAGCAGGAGTGTGGTAGAGGTTAGTAGTACCCTCTGCAACAGCATCCGTGGTGCCAGGCGAAGCCACCAGACCGATGTAGACACTACCCGTCCAGCGGAACTGAGCGTTGGTTGCGAGGGAGATGTAGATCTTCCCTGTTTCACCAGTCGCCGGGAAGGCCGCTTGGTTAGCAAACTCCAACACATCATCGACGTAGCTAGGCAGTTGACCCGCCGGGATTTTACCAGCTACCAGTGTGGCAACGGTATCGCCCAACGCCGTAGTCGGCACACCGCCCAAGCTGGTCAGCGTAGGTGGGGTGTACTGGAACCAGGTATGGTCGCCTTTACGCATGTAGGTGTTGCTGTCGGTAGGAACATCGACAACGTAGTTCGGAAGCTCTACCCACTCACCTTCATTGTCGTCGCTACCGTCGACCAGTTGACGGACGTACAGCTTGCCATCAACCAGAAGCGGAACTTCGTCAACAGGCAGTGGAATCCACTGAGTACCGTAACGTACAACCTTGCCTTGGCCGAGGAATGGAGAGTTAACATCACCCGCCACCAACTCACCCCAGAAGATCCAGCCTTGGTCAGCGGTTTTGTAGTAGACCTTGAACGTTTCGGAAACCGCCCAGTCACCCACGTTACCGGTGAAGCCCACTTCTGGAACGTCCACACCCACAGGCAGCTTCAACCAACGGCTACCGATCAGACCACGAGGACCCGGAACACCTTGGATACCTTGCGGACCAGGGATACCCTGAATACCTTGAGGACCACGGATGAGACCGATGTCGATCCACTGACCACCACCAGCGGTAGTCCAGATTGCTAGGTTGTTGCCAACCAAGTAACCATCGCCCAACGCGCCAGTTGGATGTGCCGCAGCCAGTGCTCCCAGAGTAGCGTATGCACCCAGGATCGAGATCGACTTACCAGCCTGACCTTCAGGACCTTGTTCACCCTGAATACCCTGCATGCCGTTGATGTCGAACGGACCCGCCCACTCACCGTCAGTCAAGACATACAGCATCTTGTCATCTTGGGTGAACCAGCCGTCGCCATCTTCAGCAGTTGCTTTGGCAGGGAGTGCCGTCACAGTAGCCACGGTACCACGGAGCGAGAGACCCGTACCGGCTTCACCCTTGTCGCCCGTCGCACCAACCTTACCACCCAGCACCCAAGAACCAGCGATGCAGAAGTAGATGTTGCCGTCCATGTCAACGTAAGCTTTGCCGTTGTTACCGGCAACCGACGGAACGTTCGGATCGATTACGGTGAGGACCTTGACGATTTCGACGGACTGGCCATCTTTACCATCAGTACCGTTGGTACCATTGATACCGTCAGTACCTTTGAAGGTACCCATGTCTTTCCAGGAGCTGCCGATGCGCGCGTACAGCTTGTTGACATCCCGCACCGCATAAACCGACTTGTCAGCTGGAGCGAGTGGCAGAGCGCTGTAGGTGTTTACAACGTCGGTGATAACCATGTTGAGGCCATCAGCGCCGTCTTCACCGTTCTCGCCGTCAGTACCCTTCAGCGACGCCAGGAACTGGGCTTCAGTGCCGGAATTACCCGCATCTTTCCAGAGCTGATAAGCAGACTTACCCTCTGGACCACGAACTGGACCACCATCGATCCACGAACCACCGCTCGCCGTACTCCAAATGGCGACGTTCGAACCGATCAGGTAAGCATCACCCAGAGCGCCAGTAGGGTGGGCTGCTTGCAACGCACCCATGTTGGCAAAGCTACCCAGGAGAGCGAACGAGTGACCAGCTTGGCCTTCAGGACCTTCTTCACCCTGTTCACCTTTAAAGGCACCCAGGTTGTTCCACTGACCGTTCGTCCAGAGCTGAACGGTGTTGGTATCACGAACGCCGTAAGCGTCCTGATCAGCTGGGGAAGCTGGCAGTGCCGACTGAGTTGCTACAGCACCTTTAATGACCAGATTGGTTCCTTTGAGGGAAGCCAAGAACTGAGCCTGAGAACCGACGTTACCCGCCGCCAACCAAACTTGGTAAGCACTGAGACCCGCCAGACCATTAGTGCCGTTGATACCGTTGGTACCATCAGCGCCACGGAACTTGCCGAGGTCAACCCACCCAGTGCTAGCCAGCACGTATACCCACAGGTGACCGGTGTCGAGTGTGACGTAGGCCGCTTGGTCGACGAGTGGTTTGCCCGCCAGACCCGATTGGTCTGCCACGGTGCCGAGAACCTGGAGGTTCTTACCGGAAGGACCGGTCTCGCCCTGGATACCTTGGATACCTTGGTCACCCTTGACCTTCATAGCGGTCAGGAAAGCGGCAGTACCACCCGTGCCACCAGCATCGACCCAAGTCTGATAAACCGACTTGCCGGTCAGACTCGCGATCCACTGGGACTGAGTACCGCCGTAGCCACCGAGGACGGCCAGATCGTAGGCGCTCTGACCACCCATGCCAGGCAGTGCGAGGTAATCGCCATTGGTCCAGACGTACAGAGTAGTGCCTACGAACCAGGCATCTGCCGCGTTACCAGGACGAGGCAGTGCGCCAACAGTAGCCTTGACACCCGCTACAGTGAACGCCAGAGCAGGAATACCCTGATCACCCGTGTTACCCTTGTCGCCTTTATCACCTTTGATTTTCATCGCGGTGAGGAATGCATCCTCGCTACCGATACCACCGCGATCAAGCCAGATCTGGTAAGTGGACTTACCGACCAGGCTGGCGAGCCATTGCGCTTGGTTGCCAGCGTAGCCGTTGTCCTGAGCGATCTTGAATGCATCTTTACCGATCAGCGAGGTCAGGAACTGGGTCTTGGTGCCGGTGAAGCCTTCTTCGACGGCTACTTCGTAAACGTCCTTACCTTCAGCACCCGGGATACCGATCTTGACCCAGTTGTCAGGAGTCGGCAGGAGCAGGAAGATGTCGTGCTGCCAGACGTATGCGTCGCCGATTTCGTTCAGCGATGGGTCAGGCAGCTGTTGGTTGTCCGGCCATACACCGAGGAAGGTGATGCCACGTTGGCCAGCGAGGTTACCCGAGTCAGCCCAACCACTGCCGTTCCAGACACGCAGGTGGTTTTCGACGAAGTAACCGGTGCCAACCATCATGCCATTGGTATCGATTTCGAGCAGCTCGTCTTCAGTGGTCAGCGTGCCGACAACCTTGATGCCTTGAGCGCTGAGCGTCTCGACGAGGTCTTTCAGGTAACGAGTACGGTTGGCCAGCAGGATGGCCGCACGGTTGTCAGCGCCGGTAGGACCGCCACGGACCGGTTCCCCTGTTTCGATGAGGGGGATGTCTTCCGGAAATTCACTTACTTCTGTGATGTTGGTAGGCATAACTCTTCCCTTTAGGAATTAACCTTTAAAAATGTAACGTCACTTAACCGTAGGTAATCGTGCCGTCGTGGAGATAAGTACCGTCATGAATCGGCTCGCCCATTTCGACCACCACCAAAGAACCGATGATCGTTGAGGATACGATTGTTGCGGTGGACAGATCAGTGGCTACCGTGATGTCTGCATCCAGAAGGGCGAACAGACAATTTTCCTTAATAAGCGAAATAATGGCAGCCTTGGTCTTGCCTTCCTTGGGGATGAGCACAGCACCCTGCTTCTGCGCGCCTACGCCAGTGAGTTGCCAGTAGATCCCTGGCGTCAGCTCCAGGGGTAGTTCGGCTGCACTCAAGGGGTCGGGGGAAACCAAATTGGCCACACCGTGGTCTGGATAGTTCCCAGGGATGAACTTCTGGTTTAAGGCGTTGAAAACCCCGGGGACTGCCATGTCGACCAGATGCTTCGTCACACCGCCGTTGGTTTCCGTCCGGGGGTTAGTGAAGGTGATCTGGGCGAGTGTCAGTTGGTCGAGTTGTGCGATGAATTGTGGTTTATCACTATATCTGACTTTGTTAGTAGCGACGAACCGTTCCAAAAACAATTGTTGATTTGGGAAGGCCATAGGAAATCCACAGGTAGTTACCGGGTGAGTGGGGTAGAACATAAAATCACATGGTTTAAAAACTGGCTTCGCATATCCTATTTTCTTATTCGTAACGGGTTTAACTTGTAATAAAACTCAGACCTACATTATTACCAAGTAAGAACAATTCGTTTTAATTCCCATCGAGAGTAATTTAACATGACCACTAGTAAAAATGATGGCAAGAACGTAACCCCTAATCCGTACATGGACTACAAGTGCGCAAAAGGGCGTGACAGTGATGGCATTCCCTATGACGAGTACGACTTCACACCACCGCCTTTGAACGAGGGTGATCGTTACCTCCGTACGTTGGTTGACACCCGCAACAACACCCTTGCGCACATTGCGTTGGTGGTGCATAACAAGCACGAATGCACTGGCAATCTGGTGGCGTACATTACCACGCGTCGTGGGTTGTTCATTCATCGCCTGTTGGTTGCTGGTGAAGAAATCAGTTTCGTTTGCGCTTTCCCTGACGAGATGCCCCGGATACTCACCCCGGTCTGTTATCACAGGGCTATCGACGATCCTCTGCCCGAAACCCTCTATCCAATCATTGAGGAGGCAAAGAAGGAAAGGAGAGCCGAAATAGAGGCCACCAACCTTCACACCGGAGAGGTTCACCGTATTACCCCTGAGCAACTGGACGAGCTCTTGGAGACTGGTGAGGTCCCACGGGGAACCAAAGTTATCATCGATCCTGAGCGTCCTAATCTGGACTTTGATGGTGACGATCCCATTCGCGTGCGCTCCATCCTTCACGGTCCTGATACGCTTGAACAGGTAATGGCGGAGATCGCTAACTCCTCTCGTGAAGGTCAGGTGGAAGCTTTGACAAAGTGGGTTGAGCGCAACGGCGGTCTTTACAACGTCCTGCGTCGTTATGTGAAACTGACCCCAGTTGAGTTGGACGAGATCCCCCAAATCGTCCCAGCACCGGGTAGCGTGCTGAAAAGGTACGACGCCGATATCGAATCTGCTCAGCGTCTCTGCCAACCCGTGATCATCGATGAGAGGAACTATGGTCGCTTGGCGGTGAGTAATGTGGGTGGTATTCCATTCGTGGGTGATATCGACGACCTGTGTGAATTAGGGTTACCGGCGATCTATATCTCGAAGACACCGAAGTTCAACCGCGACATCGCTCTCTTCGTAAACTGGAAGGTAGGCGAGCAAACGAACTTCTGCCCGCTCTATGCACTGGAGAAGGAAGACATCAACGATATCGGTCGGTTGTTGTCGAAGCGTGGTAACAAAGTGCAGGCCAACTTCATGTCGGCTAACCTCAAGATCTGGGAAAACGGCGAAGTCATTCAGGAGTACAAGTCGCCTGAAGAGTTCTTCGCTTGCAACGAAGATTGGATTGAACGAGCGAAGTTCTAATGAGTCTTTATAAAGCTCCGCCCGGTTGTAAGCATGATGGCACTAAGGAAGAGCGTGACGCTTGGTGGGCGTGGTATACGTCCAACCAAGAAGCACGGGATAAGCAGTCGGCTCAATTTGCCAACACCGCGGTCTTCTGCTTAGGTTCTACGTTGTTGTTGGTTCCGGTAATGCTAGCGGTTCATGATCTTTGGCAATACTTCACTAAATAAGGAGAGAGTCATGGGAAAGGTTGTTCCGCTCCAGAACGTCTATTGTAACCTTAAGCGTCTCGAAGAGTTGCAAGCCATTGGCGATCTGCTGATTAAGGCGGAACAACTCTTCTCGTCTCTTAATCCCGCAATGAGTTACGCTTATCGGGATGCGATAGTAAAACGGGCTGTTGAGTTTCTAACAGAAGCCAACGAACGTAGGGAGCTGTATTTCAAGAGCCAGGGTAAGGCATCCCCACCTAGGCTTTACACACCGGGGTCCTTTAAGGAAAACTGATCATGGGCAAAGTAGTAAACATCCTTCCGTATCGTGAGCGTAAAGGCAACTCGATGCCGGGCATGCGGGAAATGGTGGAACTTGACATCCTGAAGAAACAAATTGTAACCCTCCGCCATACCGTTAGCACCTACGCCTCGTACATCGACCGTGAAGCGGCAGTTATCCGCATCGGCTGGTTGCAGATGGAAGTAGGGCGCCGTGAAGACAAAATTAGACAAGGGCTTTGAAATGAACGACAACATTCCAACAGGTTTCCTGCGCCTGAACGAAAAGCTGGAAGCACTGGGCGGTTTGAAGGAGGGTGACCTGTCAGGACCTCAATTGAAGATTGCTGACATCGGTATGCTGAAAGAAGGTATCGACTGCGTCACCCAGTCCAAGACCATCCTGCGCCGTCAGGAACTGGTGAACGTTCGCGGTAAAGATCGTCGTGATGACGCCCGTACTGTGTACGTGGTGTACAGTGAGCATGCTGGGATCGACAAGGGTTTGTTCTTTGTTACTCACACCCTCGCTGACGTGCACTTCGCCAATATCACCGGGGCTAACAAATTGCATGACGACGAACCGTCCGGCGGTCGTACCCTCAGTGAAATCATCGATCACCTCTTTTCGTAAGGACACGCGCAATGTCTGATGCTCTGAACAAACTGTTTACCGAATGGACCGCTCTTTCGTACACCGCGGAGCAACAACCTTATCTTCTCGCTGTGAAGTTCGAGAACAGTAACGGTGTCGAGAAAGAAGTCAAAGTAATACCTCAGGGTTCCACCCCTGAGCAGTTCTCCGCCGCGTTGTTTGAAGGCGACTTCATTGTGGGGAATTTTGTGCTAACTTTCTCCGGACCTGATGACGAAAATAAGTTGGGGGAATACAAGTTTGGGAAGTTAGAAAGTCACGCGTCCAGGGAACACTACGCCACCAACGAGTCCCCCATTATGACGGACAGGGACTTCAACAACTTTATCGACGCGTTTCATGCGGCTATCAAAAACTGGGCAGAGTCTCAGCAGCCTAAGGACTTGTAATGACTGACTTCAAGGTAGATGAAACACTCCCGGCTCTGGAACAAGAGAACCAGGTGCTGCGTTACTTCCAGGACAACTGGACCACCAACCCTAAGAAGTTGGTAAAGATGGCCAAGCGTATCGCACCTGGTATTCCGGATTTCATCCAGCGCAGCATCATTTACAACGTGTGCACTGCAAAATTTCCGGTGAAGTTCCTAGAAGAAGCTTTCCGGGAAATGCATGACCTTCCTATCATCATGAAACAACTGATGGATGATGGGAACCATGGCATGATCATGGATGGCTCCAAGTTGTACGGGATCGAGATCAAGGCTAACCCTAAGTGGTTGCGTGAGAACGACAAGTGGAACCCGGACGACGAAGACGAGATCATGAACACCGTCGTAGAGAACTGGATGGAAGAGCAGAAGATCAAAGCCTTCATTGGCAAGATCCTGTTGTTCCGTGATTTCGGTTTCTCGGGTATTCCGCGTAAGGTTAACCAAGAATTCACCGCTGAGTTCTTTGCTAGCCTGCACGAACAGGGTGTATCGCCTGCGCGTGTTGAAGCGTACTGTGAACAAATGAAGCAAGCCAGCTAAGGAGAAACAAATGCAACACGAAGATCAAAACGAAATCCCGGGTGTTGTAGTGCAAACCGCTTCTGGTCGACTGATCTCTGTTGAGCGTCGGAAGGTGGCGGTTATTCACGACGGTATCAAGATTGTTGGTTCGCGTGAAAGTCTGCGTCATTTGGAACTCTTGGATGCTGACGAGCGTGGTGTAGCTCCGGGCACCTTCTTCGAGCGTGCGTCGATCATGCTTTATATCGATGCCGACAGCCATGATCCAGCCGTGCTCCATGCTGAAAGCAAAGAAGGTTTCCTGCCGTTGATGAAATGGCTGGACACTCGGTTCAGGTCGCGTCTGGTAGTTGCTGAACTCTGCCTAACAGGAATGACCCAGTTGCTAGAAGGTCCAGCTGCGGAATAAGAACACGGACGTTATACCCCTCCCTACCGCAGTGGTAGGGAGGGGTATTCGTTTAACTTACATTTCTTTTCAGGCCTATATTACCAGTTTAGTAAGTAATACAAATCTTTCTGTCCTACAAGGAATTGATCATGTCCAATGTAATGCACCTGAGTCAAGTTGCTGGTAAGACCGCTGTCCATGTTGTGACTCCTGATGGGGAACTCACTTCAGCGTGGGTCGGTGATGTGTTCAAAGCTCACTTCGCCAAGGTCATTGCCGAGGGTGAAGGCTGGGCACCGGACGACATGTACAAGACGATCACCCGCTCCAAGACCTGGCCTATGGGTTGGGATCGGGAAGACTACACCTCGTACTTCAAGTCCAAGGAAGAACTCGATGCCCATATCGAGAGCTACCGTGAGTGGGCCAAGTCTGAAGACAACGAGGCGAAGATCTCTGTGTGGGAATGGGACCTGGGTCCTACCTTCATGCAGGACCACTGGTTCGGTTGATCCGTTTAACTAATAAGGGTAAGGCAATAATGCTTTACCCGATCGCTTTGGAGTTTCAAATGAATAATGTTATCCAGTTTCCTGTTGCAAAGAAAGCCGTTAAAGCCTCCCTGCCAAAGTACCCAGTTGGCGCTAGCCCTCTGGAACTGCGCTGGAAGATCGAGCAACAAACTTTCACCTTGCAGTGCTACAAAGACTGTGTCACTTCGATGCCTGACCCGCGTGATCAGTTCACCGCACGTTCCATGGTCAAAGAAGAACAACTCAAGCTGGACAACATGATCGCCGAGTACGTCGGTCTGTACGGCGCCCTCGCTATCTAACAAGGAGCAACAAATGATTCGCATCATCCCAGGTTACAGCGATGTACAAATGAATGCACAAGTGAACTTCGTTCGCATGCGCTTCATGCTACAAGACCAGATTGCAGAGCTGGAAGAAGAATCGTACCGTCTTACCAAAGCCGCTTGGGTTGCTTTGGAACGTGACGACGTAAGTGACTACAACCGGCTGACTGCTGAAGCTGAGCAGTGCCAAGTAAACATCAACGCAGCAATGATCAAGATGCAGGCATTCGATTGAAACTACTCCTTTATAACCTACCACTCCATTGCGGAGTGGTAGGTTATGGGTTGGGGGTTTCTTTTTTGTTTTAGACGACGCTTACGCAGGCTTTTTCAATGGTCTCACTGATTTCGATGATGGCCAAGGAAACCGTGTCGGTGATGGCGATGATGCCACTGATACAAGCAAAGTCAGCTTTGAGTGCTTCGATCTTCTTGCTCAGCTCTTTGTTGCCTTTGTCTTTCGGACCAGCGTAAGCGTTGATACCTTTCTCACACTCTTCGATCCGTTGACGGTAACGGGCTTGGTCACTGAGCATGCCGCCGAGAGTGTTACCCATAGCCGTCTTGCAACGCTTGGACTGTTGGATCCAACCGCGAGCAGAAGCGATGTCCTTGATGCCCAGGGAAGCGTCAGGAAGACCGATCAAACCGTTGAGGTATTGCTGGATTTCTTGGCCGTTGATGGAGTGACCATCTTTCTCGGCCTTATCCAGTTCAACCTTCTTGGCTTGCAAGCGACCCACAGCACCTTTCAGCTTGTCGGTTGCGCGCTTGATTTTGCCGTTGTCCAGCACGTCAGCCTTGAAGATTTCCGGCAGGAGCTCGTGGAGTTCTTTGGCCTGCTTAGCTGGTTCAGCCTTGGCTTCCTTGATCTCTTCCACTACCTTTTCCAGCTTGGTCTTCTCTGGGCTCGGTTCAAGCTTGGCGATAGCCGCTTCAGCCTTGTGGACGACCTGCGGGACAGCAGCCGGTGCAGGAGCAGCCTTCTCCATGGCTTCGAGTTCTTTCTCCGCGTCGGCCAAGGCAGCGTCTACCTTTTCTTCCATCTTCTTCTTGTCCGATTTGAAGAAGACACCCCAGATCGAGGCGAACATCTTCTTGATGTACTCCCAGACCTTCTTGATGCCGTCGCCCACCTTGCTGAAGAAACCACCTTCTTCGTTGCCGGCGACTTCCGGCAGAGGCAGACCACGTACCGAACCATCAGCGAACAGAACGCCTTGTACGTACACCTGAGCAGCGCTCAAGTCCATGCCCTCGTTACCGCCCAGCGAGTCCATCAAGCCGGTCATAACGGTTTCTACGTGTTGCTCGCTCGGCACGGAGTCGAACTGATCAGTGGTGTCGATGTTGTAGCACATAGGGAATCCCCGATAGGTAAGTTTAGTTAAACAGATCCAGTACGCTGTTACTTCTGGTCAGCGGTTGGGTAAAGGCTTCATCGCTCATGTCGAACATCTCTTCGCCGGTAACATCAGCCAGCATGATGTGTCCTTCAGCACGACCTAACAATGCATCGACTTGTTCCTTCGACCATTCCATCACGTTGATACTGCGCGTCGTGATGTTAACCTTGTCCCCTGTGTCCATGTCGAACATACGGAAGAAGCAAGGGGAAGTCTGACCAGTACGCCAGATACGTGCTTGAACTTGTTTCAGTTCAAAGTCACGCCATGGGGCATTGAGCATGAGTTCCTGGTTCGCCATCAACAGAGGGTACCCTTCCTTAAGGGAGTCGTACACCGCAGTTAATGGGTTGATACGTGGATCTTCTGCAAAGCGTTTAATAGCCGCGTCACGGTCCTTACTGTTCTCACCGTACACCGTGATCCCAGTGTAACCTTTCTTCGTCAGGTACTCGTCACAGAGCTTCAGAACGTCAACGTAAGAGGTAAAGATCACCGTCTTCTTTTCAACGTCATCGATGTAGTGCTCAAGGTTGGCGTGTTCGATGGTTTCCTTGATCGCATTGATGCGAGCGCGACCGAGTACGTTACCGAGTGCCTCCCCACGCAGCTTCAGACCCAGATACTTCACCGCCGACTTAACGTTACGGAAATCCGAGAGGTCTTTACCACGGAGCCTGCTTTCAATGTCTTCTTCAACACGCTTACAGAACATGCTGTCTTGCGCATCGGTAAAGCTGCTGTAACCCTGGGTACGGAACCGTTGAACAATCTTCCGGTACTTCGCTAGGTCTTCTAGCTCCTTAGGATTCTTCTGGTTGTCGTACTCGTAGTCCTGAAGGATCTCATTAAAGAAGGTGACGTACTGAGGCATGTGTTCTTCGTAGAACGCAAAGCGCTCTTGGATGTACACCTGCATCTCCAGCTTGATCGAGTCGAGTGTGTACTTGTCGCTGTTCGGGACTTGTACCTTAACGATCTCAATTGGCGGAGGATCACCCAAGCCGAGCAACTCAGGGATGGTAAACTTGCTGCGACCAATGCGGTGCGACAACATTCCCATGAGTGAAGGACGGTTACGCCCGTAAGACGCTTTAAAGAACTCCCTAGCGATGCTGTCGAAGTGCAAATCGAAGATGCACAGCATGGGGTAGATCTCACTCCCCAGTGCCTTAAACGGAGTCCCAGAGACTGGCAGAGCATCCGCGAACAATTGCAAGTCCGCTAACTCAATCAGGTTCTGAGTCTGTTTAGCCGAGATCTCGTTAAAGTTCTGCGACTCATCGACAATCAACTTAAACTTCTGCTTGTCTGCTTTGACGGTGGTCTTCATCCATTCCCGCAGATAAGCAAAGCGAGGACCGACCAACGCGTCGTAATGCACGATGTAGTAGTCGTAAGCATCCGTTAACGGAAGACCCGTCTTGCTGTTCCAGATACGAGGCGTCACTTTGAAGTGTTCCTTGATCTGGGTCATCCACACGCTGTCCACAATGTTGAGCGGACAGATGATGATCGTCTTGCCGTTACCCAGCAGGTGAGACCACATCAGCGAAGTGAATGTGTTGTGGGTTACAATGTAGTCGTCCACAACAAACAGGTGATCAGGATCGTCAACTGTAATACACAGGGTTTCTTCACGATCACGTTTCTCCACACCCACGATCTTCAGACGCAGGTTCTTGTACATGTCTAGGTCAAGCAACTCTTCCAGCTTAAGCCCAGGGCCTACCAGATCAGCCACCAGTTCTTCGATCTCGCCGTGGTAAACATCTACCCGGTAACCGACGTCAACAATAGCCGTCTTCTCAGCAATACCACCCAAGCTCCAGATCAAGGCTTGGAAGTTAGATGCCGCCATGGTGTTAGAAGTAACAAAGGCAACACTCCCCGCAGAGATCTGACAGCCGGAACGACCCAACATCGCCTTGGCAATATTAAAGCGTTCTGAATACGGTAATTCTAGGACTGGATCGTCTATTGCTATACTTGACAGCAACAGTTCTTCAGCCACCTCAATGGAAGCGAAACCTTCACCCGACAACAAGCCATCGATCTTGCTAACCAGCGGGATCTGATACTCGTAGTCTTGGAAGTGATCGAGGATGTCTTGCGTCGTGGTTACGTTGTCAGGGCTAATGACCACTTCGCCATCTACAACACTGACCTCATCCACATGCCACAAGTGTTCAGGGTGAGAGTCTGCCCAACGACCGTCTTCGAAGTAGAAGCGGTAAACGTCAGTTACACCTTGATCATGCACACCCGACACATCAGACACACGACCTGAAGGGGTCATGACCTGATCGCCTACCTGAATCGCTCCCAGAGCCTTCCAGCCGCCCGGTACCTTAACCTTGGTACTCTTGGGCATCGCTTTACCCGAACCCGGTACAGAGTCCAGCAGGATGCCTTTAAGGTGGTAACTCTTGGTGATCAGGGGATACTGTTCCAAGAACTCCCGTTGTTTAGGGAAAGGGCTCTTGGTAAAGGCATCCAGTCGCTTAAAGTCGAAAGGTTTACCAGAAGGCGTGACCGTGTCCTTGATCCACGTATCAGTTTCCAACAGCTGACGCAGCTCATTAAGAGAACGACGACGGCTACGCAGTGTTTTCAGCTTGAGCAATTCACCTAACAAGAAGTGCAGCTCAACCAAGTAGAAATTATGGACTTTGATTGTGTCCCAGCTTTCACGGCGAATCATATACTTTGTGACCAGCGCCGTGCTGTAGAACTTCTCGATGTCCTTGGCTAGGTTGTAAAACGAAACGCCAGTCACATGAACGTAGACTCCGGTTTGTTTTACGCCAACCGAGAATGGGTTATACATAATCTTTTTGTCCTAATCTTGGAGTAACAAATGGATAACAAACCAAAAACAAATACTGCGGAACTGGGGTTTGTATCTATACAGATTCCACCGCAGCTTAGCCGTATCGAGATTACAAAGACACCATCACCTTACGGCGGCAACATTTACAAAGTTACCCCATGCGGGACATCCCCTGCACACGATTCCACGAAAGGAGCAATGAAGTGACTGAACAACTGACCCCTATCGACCTGACCGCAGAACAACTTAAACACGGCGTGTCGATCGCCGATTTCGCAGCGAACCCCGGCATGAATTACGAGACAGCCGCCAGCAAAGGTTACGAGGGCAGCGCCGAAGACTGGAATGCGTTCCGTGACGAGTATCTGGCGAGCCTCCCTAAAGAAGGCTACTCCGAGCCAATGGATCTGACAGCTGGCAAGTTCGTTGACGTCCCGGCAATCTGGCAGGGTCAGGAGATCCCACACGACGGCCTCGTGGTTAATGCCATGACCATGATCTACCCGCCAGCCGTACGCCCAGCGAACTACTCCAGCGTCCTGAGTTCGGTCTCTGAGCGCCGTAACGCCGGGTTGGTCAAGTTCTTCATGGACTTGGTACCAACACCGCCTGAACAACTGTCTATCTACACCTACCAAGGTCTGGTTGACGAAGAAGAAGTTCGCTACGTGCGTTTCCAGACCGAGGCCAACTCCCACACCTTCGTGGTACGTGAATCCCGCTTCGAGCGCTGGATGGAAGCTGTGCTGGACGACGCGACCATCGAGTGGTGCGTGCAACCACAAGCCCTGCAAAGCATGAAAGACCGTGGCTTCATGCTGAACGTATCCAAGCTCCCTATAGAGTATCCGATGTCGTTCTACCAGACACCGATGTTCGAGAAGGACCCAATGGAAGGTCTGGTCAACGGTGACTTCATTGCCGTCGAAAACCTGACTGAGAAGTTGAAGCTGACCATCTCGAACAAGTTGGGTCTGGCTACTCTCAAAGCCAACGTGTTGGTTAACGCTGACATCGAGAAAGACCACGACCTGTATCTGGCTTTCAAAGCGATCGACAACTTCAAGCACCTGAACGTAACCCTCGACAAGGTTTACCCGAAGCTGCCTGAAAACGGTCAGATCTCGCTGGGTGAAGACCCTACCACCATTTTCGAATGGAACGGTAAGGACAAGAAGGTTCTGGTGGCCGTGAAGCAGATCAACAACTACCGCAACCAGATCAACCGTGAAATCGACGGCGTCCGCGCCATAATCAGCCAGCACCCGGTTATCCAGGCTGTCTTCGACGACAAGCTGAAGACCATCCTGTACGCCGCCAGCCACTTCACCAAGCGCATCTACGGCTTCGGCATTGGCTACGGCAAGGCGCTGGTACAAGAAGTCGCCAACGACGTTATCCGCAAGCTGACCGCCAAGTCCGCTACCGGTGTCAACATCGGCCTCGACCTGAACAGCTGGATCGTTTGGGAATACAAACCGGGCGTTCCACCAGAGCGTATCACCGAAGAAGATCTGGACTTCGTGAACACGCTGTTCAACCGTTACACCGAAGGCTTCATCGAAGCACTGTACGCGTTCCTGATCAACCTGGGCAACCCGCTGATCAAACCGTACGACTACCGTGAAGTCGCTGACCTGTCTGACGGTATCGCGCTGGGTACTATCCGTCGCGTGAAATAAACCATACCCCTACCCATTCCGCCATCAAGGGGAATGGGTAGGGGATATGTTCGCCTTATGGGGCTGGAGGAACCAATGCACCTAACTGAGCTTCCAGCTGCGCAATGTACGCATCTTTCTGCACCAGCTTGGTTTGCAGGTTGTTGATCTTTGCGATGTCGTTGTCACCATCAGTGATGAGGTTCTTACGGGTCGTCTCAAAGAACTCAGCCTGTGCCTGCGAAACGTAACCAATGGTAGGAACAGTGCCGAGTTTAACCTGACTGTCCATACCGATGGTGGCTTTGCAGTATTGCTGGATGTGCGCCTGTGCCTGAGCAAAGGTATCTTTCATGCTGGGAGGACACGGACCGAAGTCAACGATCAAGCACATACGTTCGTAGGACACCCCATCAATCAACGGGAAGGACTTGAAGTAGTTGCTCAGTACGTAAACCGGTGGGCCGAAGCGACTGGTGAGGGTAACGATGATCGCGCCGTAAGAACGAGCACGCTCCAGCACCGTGTTGTAATCCGCTTCCAGCACACCGATGGGTTTAAACACCAGCTCATACAGGTTCAGTTTCAACGCCTGCATTTCGTGGATGGTACGCAGTGCTTCTACCGTGTAATAAGTAGAGGGGATCACTACTGTGTCAAACGGTGCCAAAGCTTCAAACCGACCCGCCGCGTTAATCGACGGGATCACGTTATTTTCAGTCGCCATATCACTTAGCTCTCAATGACGTCGTCTTCCAGGTACTGCCAGCGGGTGACGACGATGTATTTCACTTTGCCAATACGGCGAGCCACGCACACCTTGCCGAAGCGAACGATGCGGGTGATACCGATTGGAGTCAGGGTATACGGGGTAACTGTTTCAGCCGCTGCCAGCAAGTTCTCCATTTGACGGATGAACTCCATGGTGGCGCCGGACATGATGTCGAAGTCTGGGTCAGTGGACGGAATCAGTTGGTAATCGGGAACGATCGCGGAGATCTTTTCCATTCCGGAGCGGTTGTTCAACTTCGCAACAAACGCGCAAGCCATTGACTTATAAAGGAACGGAATGACTTGGGTGGATTTTATGACGTGCTGTGGCGTCATATTAGGCGTCAAGAACTTGTCGACCAGAGCCATCATGGTTTCGCGGTCAACAATTGGCGACAGCGAGCTGGCACCGTTGGTCTTGTTCACAACGCCGAGACGGTTGAAGTACGGCAGCACATAGAACTCGATCGGATTGAACAGATCGGGGATCTTGTCTTCCCACTTCGATTCAGGGAACTCGGAGTTATCCAGAATTTCCTGTTTGATCTGGTCGAAGAGTTGATCTTCCGAATCTTCGCCGTTACCCCATTCCAGGTAGCGCCAGTAGCCGTTGACGAACTTCGGCGTGTTGATCAAGTCCATGATCTGGAACGAGATCACGTTACGTTCGGTGTACGGCCATTCGCTTTGGTTGGTCAGCGCGTGAGTACGGTCCTCGATAACGATCGGGGTTTCCAGTGCGAACCGTTCTTCGAGCTGAAGATAGTTCATGTTCATCAGCTGGTCGATATCGTCCAGCGGCACTGGGTGAACGATTGTAAACGAGACCTTTGGATACTGCTCCAGGAAGTACTGGTTAGCGAACCACAGATAGAAGCTCTGCTTTACGCCCGAAACGATGTGATTACCCTGTACGAAACTTGGGAACCAGATATCGTTATTGGTAACCATCTCACCGATGTCGGTGATTTCGATGTTGTTAGTAAAGGTGGCTTGCAACAACGCAAGAGTGTTTGGACGACTGCCGGTGATGTTACCGGTTTTAGCCTGCGCGTAAAGCCAGTTGCCGATGCCGATCTGGGCTTCCGCAATTGCTTGCGGCATGATGATGTCGACGTTGTTATTTTGGGACAGGAAGTTGAACAGCATGGTATCGCTAGCGACACCCTTCAGACCAAATCTGCCGGGGTCCTTAGCGTACGTCTGTGCTTTGGTAGACAGTTCACCGATTACGGAAGCTGTCAATGGACCGTTGTTATGGAGTTGTGCTATGCTGCCAAAAGAAAGATAACTCGTTGTCATGATCTTCCACCTAGAAAGTAAGGAAATCTCTTATGTTTGGGCTCTTGAAGGAGCTGGCCGACAGATTCATAGAATTTGTCTTGCGTTTTGTTAAGGGAGCGACGGTCGAAGAACAACTTACTTCTGTACTCAAGTCTGCCGTCTTCCTCATTGCTATTTTGTCGTGGGCAACTATTGGTCTACTGATGGCCAATATTAACCTACGCATTGATCTATCCGACATGGAAGCAGGTGTCTCCAAAGTTAGCCTGCTCTTCGATCCCACGGATGGGGGTCCACTGAAAGCTTTTGTACGCATCAACGACAGTCTCAACAAGCAGATGACGTTGGTCAAACAAGAGAACTTGCTGCTGTTCAAAAACAACATCAAGCTTACCGATGAGAACAACTTCCTGCGTCCCTATCTTATCCGGGCGTTGGCTGAGAACGAAAGGCTGAAGACCAATAACGATGTGCTACTCAAAATGTGCACACCAGCCGACTCTAAAAAGTTACCTTGATCCTCATCTAATGCGTGACATCAACTTCTTATCAGAGCAGCTCACAATGGACGATAAAATCCCCGAGATAAACATGGTGGTTTATCTGGTTGCCAACGTAGCCGAAGAAGGGAGCCATAAGAAACACTACTTCCTGGGCGGTCACGGCTACACTTATGACCGTGGGCAGGAAGGGAAGAAGAAACTAGCCAAAGACGTTCCAACTTCCACAGGCTACTACACCGGCAACCCTCAGAAACCTAACACCGTGGTAGTCGTGGAGGATATCCTCAGCCTGACCGTTCCCAACGCTCACACTCCGGTGGAAGCAATGATGAAGGGTCTGTTGGAGGTCCTCACCCACGCTAACCAGCAGAAGCTTACCAATGTCTGGATCGTGACTCCGCATAAAGAGATGGAAGCCTTTACCAAAGTGAAGGCACTCACTCTCGCTGAGCCTGAGGTCAAGATCGGTAAGTACGTCTTGAAGAAAGACGAGAAAGCGTTGATCGATTTGATCGTTCTGCAACTGGACGAATTCAACGCTGTCAAAGGTCGCAAGATCTTCTTCGACTTCACCGGTTCGGCTGAAGGTGGCATGGGTAACCGTGACGCTCAGAAACAATTGGATTTGGCGGAAGTCATCTCCAAGTGGGGTTTCGATAAGGAATCCAATCTGGTCGTTCAATCCCGCAAGGATTACGAGAACCCAGAAGTCGATTTCAACAAACTGGTTAGCGCTAGCCGCTGGTACTTCAACACGCATGAGCCTGAGAAGTTCTTTGAAGAGAAGCACGGGTACCGAGTCTACGACTTCGGTAAGGTTGAACCCGACAAGAACTACTACGGCAAGCTTACACCTGACGTGACGTACTCCAAGCTGTTTACCAAGAAGCCAATTGAGATTCTCGACAAGCTCTTCAACTACACAGTTAAGCGCATCGACAATCCCGACGGTTACTTGTCAGCGGGTGACCTCAACCATGTAGTGTCGAAAGACGTTGCCCGGTTGGTGGACACAGTGCCTGCGTTGCCAGTCAAGCATCAACTGGTCTCTCCGTTTGTTAAACAGAACGGTCGACCTGTGCTGATCGAACTGATCAAGCCAACCATGATGTCTTACCGTATCCGGGATTTCCTGGTGGGGATGGACGTGATCATGAAGGCTTGGTTGGAGAAGGACGAGAACAACGTCTTTGGTCACGCCAAGTTCTACGACATCACTGACATGATCTACGTCAAGGAAGTCAACGGCAAGGGCGTCACCAAGTTGAAAGTGCATCCTGACTTCAATCAGCTGCGTACGACAATCAAAGTGAACGTCGAACATCGCAACTCGGTTAAGCCAGTGCCGATCATGTTGTCTGTGGGTTACGACATTCCTGAGCGTAACGCGTTTAACTCCGTGGAAGATCCGGCCGTTCAAGTCTGGGTTGTCACGGATACGCGTAACGAACAAGGTCTGCGTTACAGCACACTGGTGGTGACTGAAGAGTTCATCTACATTCATACCAGTGCGATCGCTAATCTGCGGGTACTGACGTTGGGCGAACTCGGTCGTAAAGCGTAAACAGCTATAACCCTGAGGCCAGTGTGTCGGCCTCAGGGTTATGGTCCGCTTATGCCGTTTTTACAGCTTGGCGATGGTCTTGGCTTGGTCGGTGAAGACGGCCGTCAACTCGTTCAGCAACACCATCATCGCGCCTGCAATGTTGGTCAGCTCGACGAAACGGTTCACTACGCTCTCGATATCAGCGATAGCTTCTTCTTTCAACACGATGTCGTTGGCGTGGATCTTGTTGACCAGCAGGGTGCCTAGGTCGTAAACGTTGCTCAGTTCTTTCGCGGTGAGTTCGACGTCACGAGCGTTGAGCATGCCGACTGCGTTGTTGAAGTTGGCAGTGACTTCAAAGAACTCTTCGAAGCTGACGTAGACCTGCCCGAGAGAAAACTTCGCTTGGGTGTCTTGAGCCGGCAGGTTCTTGATGAAGTTTTCAGCCTGGGTAAGGGCTTGATCAAAGTCGGTTACGGTCCAGCGGAACGATTGGTCGAGACGTCCTGTTTTCAGGATTTGTTTCAACCAATGATATAGCCTTGACGCTTCGGTTTTCAGGCTGCTGATAATGTAGACGCCGCCGCTGACTGCTTTGCTGTGCGCCGCCATGTTGGCCATACCGGAGCGATAACCTTGTGGGGTCAACAGCATGGTGCCGGCGAGTTTGACGTAAAGCAGCTTCTTGGTCTTTACGTTGTTCTCGGCGCCACCGATGTCGACCTTGTGGACGGACTTGCTCAGCAATGCCAGTCGCTTGTCCACAGATGAGTTGAGTTCTTTGAAGAACAGGTTGAAGCTTTCACCAATGCTGAGAGCTTCGAAGCCTTGAACAGTAAAGGGTGCTGGTTGTTTCACAAGTTGGATGTAATTTTCCATCACTGACCTCGGCATCAGTATAGTTTAGAAAGGGCCGCATTTCGCCCATTGTTTCGGGCATTCAGCCCCTCTCGTTAAAGTCATAAAATATTGGGGAACATTAAACAGATGACAACTCCGCATAGTTGGGCAAAGAATCAGAAGTCTTCCAATACGGTAATCGCGACACTCCAGTACTCCCCGATGATGGACATGATCAACGGCGAGTTCTTGGTAGGTCCTGATGGCATTACCTACATGAACGGCGGTATCTGCCGGAACAACGCGGTCACAGGTGGTAACAACACCCAAAAGACCGGTCAGTGCGTATTGATGATGGCGCGTACTCTGGTTCGTTATCACACGTCCATCGTTGTGTTCTTTGACATCGAAGCGACCTTCAACGTTAGCCGTCTGGCTGATGAAGTCGATCGTGAGATGGGTATCCCGGGTTACTTCGCTGAATTCATCATGGATGTCCGCTTCTTCTATTTCAGTCGAAACGATATCCAGAACCCATGTGACGGTAACTTCGTTCACCAGTGGTTCAAAGATCGTCATGGCGAGATCAAAGAAGCGATCAAGGCCAAGCACGACATCTACATCGCAACACCGTATGCAGGTAACGACGGTTTGCAGATGAAGATCATTTCTCCTATCCTGACCATTACCGACTCCATCTCGGAAATGCACTTCGCCAAAACATCGGCCAAGTTCCAGGAAGAAGAAGTCGACACCGGTGGTGCGCAGAAGACGCGTGACCTCGTGATCGGCAACCAGCGTCGTATCGTCTATGAAGACTGCGATGTGCTGGGTGGTGAGTTCGGTGCGTATCAAGTGACCACCGCTCAAGTAACTGACATTGTCAACATGACAGGTCAGCCGTTGGAAAAGGAAACCGTGTTCATCGGTCAGGGCAAGAAGCTCAAGGGACCTAAATCCCTGCTGCGTATTCCTCAGATCGGTTACCGGATCATTAAGGGCAGTGCGCTCAAATCTGGCCAGGAATGGATGTACCCTAATCCGTTCGGCAGCGACGTGGTAATTGGTAAAGATGCAAAAGAAAACCCTGATCTGCTTTTCTACACAACTAGCGTTTTCCGTAACAAGAGTGGCTCTTCTGGTAGTAGCTTGTTCTTTATTGGTTCCCAGTCTCTAGGGATCCAAGAGGGTTTGAGCATGTATCATGCTATGAAATCCTCCAACATGTTCGGTCTGGAAGGCAGCGTGGTTAGCCATGCCTGTGTCCTGTACCCGGAATGCAAGCTGGGTCGTACCACCGTTTGGCGTAAGACCACCGACGACAAGAAGCTGTTGCGTGCGCTCGGTATCTGCTACCAGATGTGGTTCATGCAAACCTTCTGGTTGAAACTCGACCACAAGTACCGCATCACCCCGCAAGAACTGTACACCAAGATCAAAGATCAGGGCATTGACTGGAACGATATCCTCGAGAACACCGTGGATTACTGGTTCACCAACCCTGACATCAAGAAGTCGACTGTGTCCACCATGGAGCTGCTGAAAGTTGCTCTGGGCGAACGCAAGCCGTACTGGATAAAAGAAGCTGCGGGTAAAGCAGCGTAGTAGTTACGAAGCGGGGAGTGTTCATACTACATGGCACTCCTTCGCCTTTATAGACTCGAGGATGTAAACTAATGGACCCGATTCCTTGCGCGAGCATCATTTTGGTCGTGGCAGACAGCAACTTTGTCAACCTGTGTAAAGACCCTGTTGAGTATGTTAATCTGTTGAAAGAGCGTGTGGTTACCAACAGAAAGGGCGACGCATTGCTGTACACCGTTACCGGCAAGTACGGGATTAGCAACATCGATAAAGAAATGCCAACGTTGGACGTTGAAGACCGTAACAAAACTTTGTTCAGTCAAACGTTGGAAAACTCCACCATGCTGTTCGACGAGCTCATGGTGATCAGTGTGAACGAGAATGATCCGTTCATCTTGGCAGCAAAAGAAGTCGTCACTACCGCCAGCAAAACTTCCACCCACTACAAGTACCCGAGGAAGTAATCATGGCAGGCAATCGCAAAGGCTTTGAAGACTTCATCTATGGCTTCATGGCACGGTTAACAAAGGGTGGGGGTAACAAGGTTATTTACGAGCGCCTGCTCAAGCCTATGTCCGACAAGCAGATCGAAGAGTTCGTCGTGAAGCTTGAACAAGGCATGCCCCTCTCCATCTGGGCAAGCAGTTTTGATGTAAAGGAAAAACTGGACTTCGATAACCTGCTGAAGCTCTGCGACGAGTACGGGGTTAACGCGGTTCAACGTCTGATCGTTTACGATGAAGACACCGGGATTAAATCGATGACGGAGTACTCGGCCATCATCGGTACCGCTGAGGCGCGGAAGCAGCGTCAGATGCTCGTCAAGAAGTTTGGCGCGGCAAAGGACGACTACAGCATCGACGACCTCACCGGGCAGGTCATGGGCGACTCTCGTAGCACAGGTATCAGTCAACCGGAAATCACGGTACTGCGTAACCTGGGCTTGTACACCATGGCCAACGAACTGTACAACGTGAAGGGTGGTGACTTGGACGCCTTGAAGGCTTACAAGAACGACCTGCTGACTACGGGTAAGACCAACACCAACAGTAGCCTGCGTAAAGGCACGATCGTTAAAGTGTTGGAAACTGCCCACCACATCATGCGTGGTCGCCACATCGACAACAACATGGATAAACGTCATGGATAAACTGATTGCACTCAAGACGGTTATCGAGCGCGTCTACGTCAACATCAATCATGATGGTCGTAAAGACATCATTGTTCCGATGGGTAGCATGTTCCACAAACCACTGGTGGTTTTCGATGAGGCTTACAAGAACTTCATCGAAACGGTGGCGAAGAGTTCGGAACTGTATGACCGCTGGATGAACATCCAGATCCAGGTGTACACCGAGCTTCAGGATGACCAAGACGCTATCCCTCAGTTCGGCGAAATGTTCCGCACGGTGCTCAAGGGCACTGAGGGTGCTGACGTGGCGGTGTTCGATCCGGAGCGCTTCAAGGACACCAGCTTTGTTGTAGCGTTGGCTTTCCGAGTGTACCTGGACGCAATCAACATCAATGGGATTGTCATGCCGCGTGATGCGCTGGCGCCTGCTAAGGACGGTGAGGCATGAACCGTAACCTGAAGGTCTACACCGAAGTACAAAGCATGTATGACATGCGGCGTGGCTTGATTCAGTGGCTGCTGACCGAGGGGATTACCGACGACGTGCTGCGCGCCCGTGAAGGTGATCGGTTGTGGGATCTGCACATTGCCCGCAATTATGAAGAGCGTCGTATGGACACCTTCGATTATCCTCATGTGGGGATTACCAAGGCGAAGATCGATGCTCTGGTGAAAGAAGCCAAGCTGGAACACTGGCTGATGTTCTACCCGACGTCGTTATGTCGGACGTTGTTCCGGAAGATCGTTGAGCTGGAACACCTTGACGAGAAGCCTCTTGATATCAAAGGGGTAACGTTGTACGTCAACACGTTCCCTTATGAGTTCGATGACGCGATGCAGGATGAGTTCTTGGCTTACTGCAACTCGTTGTTTGGTGGTCGCTTTGATATCAAGTTGCAGTTCAGTGACACGACCGAAGCTGGACCGGCGTTCTACCGTCAGTACAACTACGTGTTCAAGTATGACGTCTTGGCGGAAGCCGGCGCTCACCTCCAGACGACGATCAAGTCCATGCCCATCCCTGAAGTAACCTTTGTGGTTCCGGACATCCTCAGCCGGGAAGTGGAAGGATTCACAGGGGCTGTTGCCGATCGCATCTACGCGTACTCGTTGACACTCGCCCATGTGTTTAAGCTGATTCCTATCAGCCACGCCTTCTACGATTTCGAACCACCAAAGGCATAGTGACATTACTAACAGTGCAGGGGCGACCCTGCACTGTTAGGTTATTTATGTTTAAACCGCGTTGCCATCTATATCGATAAGTTCGTTCCCCTGTACCAACTCCTCTGGCTTGATCGGCGCTACATCCGCCTGCGTCAGCAGAGTTTTACTTGGATCCAGGATAAAGTCCGACATATCAAAGTGCGGGATAACAATCGCGCCGTTGGAGATGTTCTGCATCGCATCCAGCATCTGGTTGAAGGAGAGCACGTTGTTCTCGGCATCCTTCTTCTTCGCACGTTCCTTACGGTCATTACGCACAGTGCTTTCCATCTGACCGATGAGAGACGTCACACCTTCCAGCAGGGAAGCGCTCTTTGGGTTTTGCAGGTATTGACCCATCGCGTATTGCAGGATGTTCGCACGGTTTTCCTGAATGACTTTGATCAAAGCTGTCTGATCGATGTCCTCAGGGTTGTCCTCCATGGCTTTGCGCATCTTCTCCATGATGGCTTGCATTTCAAGGGAAGGCTCGATAGACGCTGGGGGCTTTGATTCGTATTGTCCGTCCATAATAATTTCAAACCTATATTACTAGTACAGTTAAGAGAATTGGAGTACGCTTGCAATGGCAATAACTAAGCTGGCGATGTTAAGGCTGATGTCCAACTGGCCTTTTGTGGGGAAGAAGATCAGGTTAACTCTGGCAAACCAGCTCCTTGAAAAATTCGATTTAGTGGAAAAAGGCTTTAGCTCTCCCACGATTCGGTTCAGTCACAATCTACACCATCTATACGATTCGTTGGAAGGCTTTGATTACACGCTTAACGAGGACTTTAAGGCTTACCATACGCTGACGCTGGTTGCCTACACAAAGACCTCTGGTGAGGCTCACAGACTGTTAGAACGCCTAAGAGGGATAGGTGGTCCTAAGGTCGAAGAGTTCTTCAAAGACACCATAAAAGAAACCCCCAGTCCTTTCCTCAACTGGTACAGCAACAAGCAAAGCTTCGATGGTTTCATCGGTGGAACGATCTGGCTGTTAGATCTCTATACTAAGATGAACCCTCGTTCTGACGACGGTCATGTGTACACCGCTAAGGAGCTGGCAGTGAGTTACAGCACCCAGGAATTTCTATCGAGTAGGTATTTCAAACTCCTGGTGTTGGACCTTATTCAAGCTCTTCGTATCGTACTCGATTTGGAGATAAATGGTATCCATGAAAAAGAACGGTAGGGAGTTAAAGGCGAGCATGCTGAGTAGCGTCTCTCACAAATACGTGGAAGACGACAAACTTCAGGATACACCCGCACGGTTATTCCGGCTGCTGTTAAAGAAGCTGGACATGAACCCCCGTAGATGGACACAACTTCTACGGGATTACTTAGACTGGGTCATTACTACCGATGACCGCGACAAAGCCAAGGCAGATCGCATCACCCGAGCAGGCAACATCAAAGACACGTACTTCCAGAAACCCAACCTTACATTTAACAAATTTCTGGAAGGCCTGTCAATTTTACGTATGAAGTCATGTGTGATTACCATCACGGTTACCGACGAAGAGGGGAACGTCCATACCGTTGAAGAAGTCATCGGGGTCATGGGTAGTCATCGGGGCAAAAAGCACGACGAGTCCGAAGATCCTAAAGCATGAGTAAAAGGTGGGTGGCTTCGGCTGCCCACCTGCTACTTCTTTTATTTTTTGTTCAAGGAGTCTGTTATGGCTGGTGGCATTTTCGACGGGCTGGATCTTGGCAACAGCCTAAGCATGTTTAAGAAACAAACCAACACCCAGATGGGTACGGTGAAGGAAGGCGTTCTCACCCCGATGGATGTAACGGGTGATAAGCTCAAGGAAGGCGTGGCACTGGTTAAGCCACAGGACACTTCGGTTAAAGGCACAATCACCAAGTACAAGTCCAGTGCGGTGTCTGAGTTGGACGGTATCATCGGTATGTTGTCCGGTGGTCTGTTGAACACCAAGGCGATCACCAAGGCGATCAAGATCGGTCCCAACGGTGTAACCCTGAGTGATGACTCGATCCTGTCGTCTGCTTCGGGTCAGATGGGTGTTCCTGTTAGCGGTAAGACATCGGCTATGCGTAAGCTGGCTTCGATGATCTCCACTGAGTTCAAGAACATCACGGGTACCAACATCAACGGTCTGATTACATCGGACGGTAAAGGTTTCCGGGTTAACCAGAACTGGCGTACCTCAGTAGGTCGTGAAACTCTGAGCCTGATCAACAAGTTCACGGGCATCAACGAATTCATTGACACCAGTGTTCAGCATGCCATGTACAACTCGGTTATGCAGATGGCCGCTCAGTTGGGTATGAAGGACAGCTACAAGTCCATCTACGACCTTTATAAGGATCGTCGTACTGCTCAGCAGATCATGGTGGACAGTGTTCGGACCATGATCGCCAACGGTGACATCGAAAGTATTGATGCAGTGCTGGCGCTGTTGGACCAAAGCGGGATCAACGCAATCAATGCCGGTTACCCTGAGTTCATCAAGACCATCTTCCGTTCTTTCCGCTTCGACGATGACGTGTATCCGGAAGACTACCCTATCCTCCGGGACAAGCTGTTGTTTATCCTGACCAAGGTGTGTGGTCCGGACTGGTGGATGGCGTATACCCAATTCGGTATGGCGTATGACTTGACACTGATCAACACGGCCAGCTCTGACATGATCGAACTGTTGAGCACCGTTGATTACTTGATCCCGATGATTGCCACCGCCGGTATGTTTACCGAACGCAATGCGGTGTTTGAATTGAAGCGTGTATTGAAGAACGCACCTCAGATCGATTTGTAAGCAAGCAACTATAACCCCCTACCCACTCCTTCTCAGGGTGGGTAGGGGGTTATAACCGCCTTATCGGGAAATAGGCTTGGTGAAGATACGCGCCAAGTCAGCCACTACGGAGTCAGAGATCTTCGCGGCGATGTTGTCAGCCCGGATGCTTTGCTTCATGTCCAATACCACACCCGTCAGTTGACGGTTGATACGGGAATAACGCATTACGGTGTCGAGGTAACTTACACCGGTCAAACGACTGAGGTAGTTGTTGTACGCGGTATCGTCAGAGAAGATACGTTGCGCAACGTCGGCTGGGTTGGTCAGACGCAGCAGGCTCATGGAGCGGTCGATTGGGACAGACACCAGAGGCTCCATGTCCGCGATCTCAAGAGTGATCTTGAGGTTCAACGGCTTACGGTCTTTGGTCCAACCGGCTTCACCATCACCGAATACAAAGCGAGCAGAACTCACCAGACCTGTCCGAATAATCGAACGAGACTGGCAGAAGGCTTTCACGTAGAACGGAGCGGTGTACATCGAACCGCCCGAACTGAATGGAGCCACCAGTGGGAGGATCAACGCAAACGGCACCCAGATCTTCATGATCTGTTCGTACGGGTGAGCGTAGTTGCACTGGAAGTTCATTTCGTAACTTTCAGTATGCAGGTTGCTCGTGGCCCCAGTCCAGTGGTCCGGGATCTTCACGTACGAGTTGTTCACTAGCGCGAGTGGAATGTTCCCAATAACGGAACCTGACAAGGCACCAATTGCACCTTCCTTGATTGTGTTAACCACGGAGTCGATGATGCCGATCCCCGTTGCACCACCAGCCACGTCGAATTTGAAGTCGTTAGCCGAAGACACAATGGAGTTGAACTTCTCCGCCATTGGTGAAGGCCCGTGGTTGCTACTAAAGCTGTCAGTAATAGAGCCAGAACTGGTCTCAACACGGAAAGTGAGCGCATCCATACCACCGTAGATTGCTGTTTGAACAAGGTCATAAACATCACCCGCCCACGTACGGTCGTTCGGGTCATCCGCGTAGTACTCTTGTTGACCACCCGCCACGTTAGGGTTAGCCCCTGGTGTAGCAGTCTGAGGACGACCCGCGTTCTCGTTCGGGTTAATGGCGGGACCTGAACCGTAAGAGGTCGTCTCGCCCATGCCCTGAGGACTAGCGCCACCGCCAGCAGCCGCAGCAGCAGCTCCAGCCACACCTAAGTCAGCCACACCCACGCCAGCGTTGCTGGTGTTCTCGTAAGCCGCCCTGTTGGTGTAAGCGCTGTCCTGCTCACTGAAGTTACCTTCGTCTTCACCACGGACCTTACCAACGGTTCCCATCTCGGCTTCAATGTAGCTCTGAGAAGGAGAACCCGAAATCACGTCTTGACCAAACGTAATCTCTTCCATCAACTGCTGAGCCCGGACCAATTTCTCGTCCGGTGTACTCAGAGTCTCGTTGTCCAGCTCTGTCAGCTTCTTCAGCATCTTGCGATGCTTACGCGTCCCCTTCATTACCAGACGCATCAAATCGATGGTGCCGTCGCTGTTAACCACGTCAGGCATCAACAGACTGAGGCTGGCCACGGAGTTGCTGTTGTCGTAGTCAGGCTTCAGACCGTACAACGGGTCCTGCTGTTCCTGAGCACGCTTCGGCAGGATTGGATCGATGTAACCCAGCTTCACCATCAGGTCGTTGAGCACGCCTGTTGCCGCCATGGTGTAAGCACCCATTGACGGTTTAATAGTGTAGAAGTTGTTTCTTGGGGAGTCCATGATGAACGCCAAGAACTGAACGCTGATCGACATCATCTGAATGCCGGCAAACGCGATGGAGCCTGCCGCTTGGCCCATGTAGAACGCCAAGCCGGGTGCGCGACCTTTGTTCGCAATGATCGCCGCAGTAGGGCTGAACATGTTGGTGATAAAACTGAGCAGCCCCGCAAATTGTGGCACGCCTGCTGTTAAGGTGAGCAGGGTGACGTTGTCTTCGTACATGTCCTTCCACATGCTGCCCATGCCACCTTCGGAGGTAACCATGAGACGGCCGTAACGTGGATCTGTTGCAGGACTGAATTGTGCAATCGGGTTGATGTAACGGTTGTCGCCTGTTGCACTGGAAAATACGTTGAAGTAGTTATCCCAGTCCAACTTTTCCAACAGCTGACTTGGAGGAATCCCTCGGGTCAGCATACGAAACGATTTCGTGATAATGTCCCGATCTCGTGTGGATACCGTAGCCATAGACAATCTCTCTAAAAAGAACAGGGGAGTTGCCTCCCCTGTTTACCGGTTAGTTCACCTTCACGCCTTGAGGAGTTTTCTCCCCTTTCTTGTTCAGTTGAACCAGTTGATCTAGGACGGCTTTCAACAACTGCGCGTTGTCACCCCCAGAAGATTGTGTTGCGGCAATCAAGCTCTTCATCAGCTCAGCCACTTGAGCACTGTTATCAGGCGTCGCAGGAGCCGGAGCTGCCTTCGGTGCTTGAGCAACAGGTGCTGGCGCCTGAGGAGCTGGCGCCGGTCCTTTGTAACCCTCTGGAAGCGGTTGCTGAGGAGGTGGCTGATTAGGAAGAGGCAAGCCTGTGAAGCCAGCACCCGGTGCAGCAGAAGCTGGTTGTGCGCTTGGAGCTGCGGCACCGCCTTCTTCATCCGGTGCAGACATTGGGTTACCTGGTGGCAGGGTTGGCTGTGCACGGTTTGGTGCCTCTTCAGGCGCTACTTCCGCTCCACCGCCAGTACCGGTAGTGTCCTGACCGTTGGTCTGGGTACCACCTGCTGCATCCAAGAACTTCTGTGCTGCCGCTGGCGACTTAAAGCCCGCGTGAACATGACCGCCTGTACCGATGGCAGTTTTCCGCTTGTACTCGTTGATGACCAAGAACTCGGCACCGGGTTGCAGACCTGCTTGACGCAGAATCTCCGTTACCATCGTCGCAGCACGATCACTGCCTGCAATGCCATTGGTCAACGTGAAGTCAGCCGCCAGTCCTTTAGGGTGAGCCCCTTTAGAACCTTTGTTAACGTGGTACGCGTCGTTCAGAGCAGTGAACACCTTGAAGCCCGGTACTCGCTGTTGAATCATTTTGCACAACGCTGTAAGACCCGGGTGAGCCTTACCACCAGCAACCGACTCAGCCGATTTCAGACGAAGCCCACTAGTCCCCGAAGCATTGCTGTTAACCAGCAAGTCGGAGTCTTGGTATGGCCCGCTGAACGGAACAGCGGCTGGATCCATCTCAGGGTTACTACCGTACCCACCACCGCCCGCTGGAGCTGGAGTCTGATAGTTACCAGATGCTCCGCCACCCGCAGGTGCGTTAGCGAGAGAAGGCAGATTACCGCTTCCCATCATTGGAGCTTCGCCACCCCCACCACTTGCCGCAGGAGCCCCTGTAGAGCCACCACCGCTGGAACCGCCACCACCGTACATCTGACCAGCCGTTTGCCCTTCGGCAGCTGCTGGGTCCTCGGCAGTACTGGTTTCCGTGGAGAGTTCGCCTTTCTGCAACTGTTCCAGGTAAGACAGGTACAACTGATACCGTTTAGGCATCCCTGGAAGTTCGTTACCGCCGTTAAGTCCTTTTGCGGCTTCACCGAAGTTGCCGGTCTGACTGATACTGCGCAGAAGCTTGCTGTTCTTGAAGAAGTTAACAGCGACAGCGGCCATGACGTTAGGGTCATTGGAGGCGAGTTCCGGTTTGTTAACCAGGTCAATCCCCAACTCTTGTCCGGTCTTGGCGTAGTTCGCTTTACCCGTGAGCTGAATGAAACCACGCCCACGATACTTCCAACCGTCTCCTGGTTCACGGTTACCAATGGATGCACCTTTACCGCCACCGTAAACAGTGTTGGCAATGGCCACCTCACCTTGGTCAATCAGCATGCGCGCTTGTTCGACGCTCTTCACTTCCCTGAACATGCTCGCCAAACGTTTCGGATCAGAGTACTTCAGGCTCTCAGTGGTGTTCTGATAACCGCCCGACTCGTAATCCGTCAGCGCCAGTACTTCCGCAATCTCCCGAGGATCCGTAAAGCCTTGTTTCAGCATTTCCCGAATCAGGATTTGTTGAGCCAGCTTCTTGGGAACCTTAACCCCTTTGTCATTCCCTTCCTGAGCTTTAACACCCGACATGTCCAAGTGACTGGTATCGGAGTCACCACCCAGTGGAACGAACCCGTACTTGTTGGAAGGCGTTTGATACACACCGCCTGCCGAGTACGTGTTGCCTGTCCCAGACCCATTGGTACCGAACTGACCACCGCCCGCTACTTCACCACGGGTTTTGGCTTTGCTCACGTCATCGACGTTAGGCGCCTCAGGTTGGAAGTCGCCACCGACCTTGTGCGGGGATACAGTCTTCGCCCAAGTTTGTGCGTTGGTTTTACCGGCCTCTGCTTCAGGATCTTTTAACTTCGCCGCAGTACTGGCTTCACCCAGCAGCTTCAGCATCCGATCTACCTTGTCAGGTTTAGCGGGAGACTTAGTGCCTTTGAAAGGAGATGCCCGTACAGTCCAGATGGAGAAGTCAAACCACAGCGTACCCTTACCTTTCGTTTCAACCAATGCCTTGGCGATTTCGTACCGAGCCGTTGCCGACAGGGTCTTCCACACCACGGCAGGGCGTCCACGGCGATAGGTCTTCATGGTGTTCATGTAGGTCGTCAGAACCGGCAAGAACCGGTCACGGAACCACAGGCACCAATCGTCTGCATCACCATCGCTAACCCGGAAGGAATCTTTGAACAGACTGAAGATCTGACCAATCTGGCCAGTGAACTCCATCGACTCCCCACGATCAGCAAACAAAGGTTCGCAGTAACGCTCCAGCTTCATCACCGCTTCGACACGCCATGTAACATCTTCCTCGTTGCCGTAGCAGGCAGCGCGGATGGCGGTCATCAGGTCCATTGCCTTGTCGTCCGGCATCAAATCCTTGATGTAGATCTGAGCGACAATTCCACCAGCTTTGTAAGAGTCGTTGAGGCGTTTGATTTCCTCGTCAACCTGTTGCAGGCGGGTTTCAGCTTTGGCTACCCGAGCCATCTTCTCTTTGCTGTCAAAGAAACCGCGTGGTCCTTCCACGGTTTGTTTCAGCTCAGCCTTCTCCTTCTCAAGCCCCGCCTTACTTTGAGCCTTAGGCGTGGTGATAGGGTTCAGGTCTTCAGATGGTGTCTTGCGGTCGATGTAATCCTTCAGCTCACCCAGCAAGTTGTTAACCCGGATCAGGGTTGCCTTCTCACCGAGGATAGGGGTATCGGCATCGATCTTCGCCGTGATGGAGTACGGGTAAGGTTGAACCCCGTTCAGTGCCGCGTGCGTCTGCTTCGCCACCTTGTAGATGTCTTGCGTTTTGCCCTCGTCGTATTCCTTCAAGGACTTCATCTTGATGGTGTCAAGGCAAGCCATGTACGTCAGCAACACAGGCTTGAAACGACCGTTGAACCAAGTAAAGACGTCACCGACTTCCTTGTTGTTCTTCGGATCGCTTACAAACATCTGAATCACTTCACTGATAGGGGCTTGCTTCGAGAACGAAGCGCGACCGTTACCGATGACGACATGGGAAAGAAGCATCTCTTCCGCTTTCAGGATCTTCTTCGCCAGATCGGAATCCGGGTCAGAGACACCGTACTGAGCCATACGAAGTTCGAACTGTTTCCCTTCGCCACGGTTCACAAAACGGTAGATCCCGTAACCAACAGCACCCACAGCAATCGCACCCAAGACATACGGGTTCAACAGCATAGGGAGCGCGGCAATGCCGAGGTTCGCCACCATACCAGCCGCAGCTGTACCACCCACCCAAGAAGCAGCAGCAGCACCGCCAGCAGCCACGCCCGTCGCTACAGCACCTGCACTGATGTCAAGACCAGCGGCTGTCGCAACACCAGCGGCCATTTGGTAACCGCCGTAAGCAGTGGCCGCCGTACTCGCCGCATCCAACACTGTCCCGGTAGCCGAGTCTTCGTCGACAATACCGCTATCCATCAGGAAGTCAGTAGCCATCCCAGCCGCCATGCCGTACCCAACGCCTTTGACACCGGTCTTCAAACGACTGCCCGCGGTTCGAGGGGCTTTCTCACCCTTCTTGCCTTTCTTGCCTTTCTTACCCTTGCCCTTCTTGCCTTCACCAGCATCTTCTTCACCACCCCCGGTGAGAGTATCCCATACCGAACCACCAGCTTCAGTAACGCTGCGAGTTTTAATGAGGGTGAAGATCCCTTTAGCAACCGCAGTGATACCGGTCGCCAAGATAGGGAATACCTTCAAACCAAGAGAGCCGAACCTGAACAGGGTTTGGAAACCACTGAACAGTCGCTTGGTGAAGAAAGTAGTGATCCCAGCAATGCCACTGGCGATAGCGCCAAAGCCACTGGCCAGCAGACCGAACAGACCTTGACTCTTTTTCTTCTCCTCTTCACCCGGCTTAGCACCGAAGCCAAAGTTCTTGGCCATGTAGATCAGAGCTTCTTCAGAGTCCGCTTTCCGTTTCTCTTCACTCTTCTCCTTCTTGTCAGCAAGGGAGTTCAGACGACCCTGAGGGGTATTGCTTTCGAGATCCTCTTTAACCTTCTCGACCGCATTCTCCATTGGGGTCTTAGGCTTGATGGAAGGGTTCTTCGGGAAAGGCCTGTTCGGATCAACAACATCCGCTTCGGGTTTCTCCACGATGGTAGGGATGAGGGTTCCCTTTGGTGTACCTGGTTGATCCTTGGTAGGACCTGCCACAGGCTGTACGGTCGGCTCAGGCAGTTCAATGTCTACTTCCTGCTGGTAGCCCCAGTGTTTGAGCAACAGGTTGTAGATGCGATCTACGGAGTTCACAATCGGCGCGTAACTAACAGTCATCGCACCTTTCGCTTTATCCGCGGCCATTCCCATCATTGGCAAGGCTTTGTCTTTCACCTTACCGAGGAAGTCCAAGCCCAGTCGACCCAATTTCTTGGAGCCTTCTTGCAGCTTGTTAACACTGACCCCCATCGAGGTACGCAACCCACGGTCGTACTCGTCCTGAGTAATGATGACCTCACCCTCAGGCGTGTAGACCGGACCATCAATCTCGTTCCAGCCGTTGATGACCTCCAACTCACCCGATTCGTTACGCTTGCAATAAGCGCCCGACTCAAAACGTTTCCCAACGAGTGTCGGTGAATCTTCCCCTTCCTTATACACGTCCATCTGGTAGAAGCGAGTACGCAGCGCATTACCCCAACGTTTAACCCGTTTGAACGGATCGATGAAGTGGTACGCCTTGAGCAGGTATTCCCGCACCTTGTCCAGACCACTCAGGAAGACTTCCTTATTCTCCGAAGTGAAGAGTTTACCGGCCAAACGACGAGCACCAATCACAACCTTGGTGACGTTGTCCACAACACTGCCAGTGATGTCTTTCCAGGACTTGATCAAGAAGCCCTTAGTGGCATCGTAGTAATCGCCGTTCTGAAGCTTGGACGCCTCCAGAATAGGGTTCTCTGCCCCTTCCTCGTAAAGGTCCTGTGTATCGTCAGCTTCTTTGGACTTGAGGCTTTTCAGCTTCATGTAGCCGCCAGCGATAATCGCGCCACCCGCCAGCAACGCAGCGCTCTTCTTATCGTAGACCGCCAAGCCAGCCAGACCACCCAACAACCCACCCAGGATCAGCGGTTGGTTGTCCATCAGCTTTTCAACGCCACTGTTAAAGAGATCCTTGAACGAAGTTCCCTTCAGCTTATCAAGGAGACTTTTCTTCTCACGAGACACTTCCTTCTCATCACTCTCGGACAACGGCTTGGCTTCAGCCGGTTGACGCAGGAGGATGTCGGTCAGGATCTGGTTACGAGTAGTCCCCAGAGCAAGCATCTGCTCAAGCTTAGCACTGATCCCTTCGAGCCCTGTGGTGATAGGAACGATGTCCACCGTCGGAGGTGCATCAGGAGGACGGTATCCCGAGAAGGACTTGCCCAGCTGTTCCATGGTCTCCTTCAAGCCCTCCATACCGCTCATGGACTTGGTCAGGTCTTCCAAACCATCCAGCTTGATCGACTCCGGAATAACGGGAGTAGGACCAGGCAGTGGGAGAGGTCCTGGGGTAGGCGGAGCAGGTTGCGGAGGATAACCCCCACCGAAGGCGCGGCTTGGCAACGGAACGGCGTCAGGAACGCGTGGGGCGGTCTCACGCTTGGTGTCTTGGATGAAGCTTTTCAGCGTACCCCAGATCTTCTCCATGTCGACGTTGTCTTGACCGTCCGTTGTAGTGACGATACCCGCTTCTTTCATTGCATCGTAATACCCGCTCGACTTAAGGACATCCAGTCGGTTGGTGATGTCAGGGGCGAAAGCACCCAGCGATTTGGCCGAAGGCGCCAGTTCTGCCACTCGCTGACGACCTTTTTCAGTCGGCATGTAAATCAAAGCCTTCGAGCGGTCTACATCAGTACCTTCATTAAAGGCCTTGATGTGATCGTCGCTGATACCAAACTGCACCTGAATCATGCGCTTGATCTCAGCCGCCAATGCAGGAGGCACGCCGTGCTCCTTATCGGCGTGCAGGTAGTTGTAAGGACTGAAACCCATGTCCGCATCAGTGTCTTTCGCCAGAAGGAACGCCAACTCTCGTTTAGCCTCCGGAGTCAGGGCACCATCAGCATCGATCTGTTCCGCCAAATTGTTCGCCATTGTCGCTTGGTTACTGAACTGACGTTTGTCCAACACTTGGTTGAGAACGGTGGAGATCTTCTGATCATGGCTGTTGAACTTACCCTTGACATAGTCGTAGGTCATAGCCCGCATGTCATCATCGCCTGTCCGGAACTTCTCAAGAGACAAGTGGATCTGACTCAGCCATTGTGGCAACACTTCGTTGAGGGTACGGTCGGAGCGGTTGTTCCACAAAGCTTGCTCGTGACCATTGTCCAACGTACGCCGCGCTAAGGTGTACTGAGTACCGTTGGAACGGCTCATGTTGTCGAACACACCTGCAAACGCTTTGTTACCAATCTTGCGAGCGTTGCTGATGAGAGTCCACTCAACTTTGCTGAGCTTCTGCTCACCCTCAGGAAGCAGGTCGAGATACTGTTCGTAATCCTCGGCTTCGCTCCACGTCTGGCCACCTTGGTAATACTTCGCCATGGTGTTGGTCAGGCCTTCGGCGTTGGTCAGACCGTACGACGCCACGTTACCCAAGTCAGTGATGCGGATGTAAGCATCTTCCGCCCACTTAGCCTGTGCAGGGAACTTCTTCTTGAAGTCGTCAAGGTACTTCTTCGCCTTGCCCGATTTAAGCATCCGGGGGAGGTTGTTGATGAAGATACCCGCAGCAGCGTTACCCAACATCTGCCCGAGGTTAAGGTCCATCCCCTCGGTCATCTCGGCAGCCATGCGAATCGAACTGATCAGCTCGTTTGAGCCGCCAGTGAACTCGCCACGAGCGTTCTTGCCAAAACGATCATCGATGAAACCAGAAATACCGCCGATCTTGCTCTTGACCGAACTGAACACGGATTCCCGGATAGTCTTACGCACCGCTTGGGAGTGTGTGGTCTTTTCGTAGTCAGACTTGGCAGAACTGTCGCTGATCTTCTTCAGCTCTTCAACAATACGGTGGTTACTCGCTTCAACGAACTTGTAGAACTTAGCGTCCGTCAAATACGAGCGGGTCATGATGTTAAGTTTCAAGGCATCGTTGCGCGCCTGAACCCGACGTTGGAAGTCAACAATCTGCTCCAACAGCTGGTTAGTACGTACCGTCCCTTGACCCATGGCCTGCAAGTTAGCCAGAGTACGACCACCGACGTTTGCCATCATGTCCGTGATAGCGCCAGCCGAACCGATCATCGTCTCCCGTTCAAGCACGGAGTTGGCGTCGGCGTTGTCAATGGCTGATTTTATTTCGTCTTCGGTGGTGTCGGAAAGACTTGGTCCGGAATCACGACCACCACTGCTTGCCTTCTCCCAATCACTGAAATCATTTTGGCTAAAGTTCTGAAAACCGTCAGCGATCTTATTAGGGGCAATCTTGCGGAGCTTATCCGCAGCGCGCCCAGCGAGGTATTGCAGATCTTTGACAGACTCGTAGGAGTCGCCTTTGATCTCTTGCATCAATTCTGCACGACGGCGGTTCAGATCACTTAATGTGCTGAACGCTCCCAGGTAACTGCGCGGCAACACCATCTTTAAGGTGTCGATTCGAGCGTCAGTATCACCGACGGTCTTCTCCACCAAACCGCTCAGAAACCCCGTGGTGAACGAACGCAGGAAGCCATGGTTGGACGGGGTGTCAAAATCACTGTCAAAACTCATGTCCCCCGAAAAGGGGTCGTCGCCCCAATCCATATCAAAATCGTCAGCCATGTGCTAACTCCTAATAAAGGGAAATTTGAATGAAGCCCACAAACCTTAAGTTGTTAGATCCAAAGACTATTCTGCCGGGCGTCTTCAAAGAAGTAACGTCCACGGACGCCTTTGAAGGGATGACCCAGAACTTGAATGACGAGGGTCTTTATTCCCTAGAGATTTTCGGCAAGCTGGGTAGCAAAGAGCGCGATAGAACTGAAGCGTACATTGACACAAAGCTCGGGCTCTTCAACCCAACTTACTTCAAAGCACTGACGCAAATAAAATCCTTGTACCTCAGTATTCTGAAAGGAACGGAATACGCGGTATGGGATCCTGTGGCTAAAGATTTCATAAAATCCAACCTCCTCGACGGGGAGACGGGTTTTGCTTTCTTTATGCGTCACTTCCACGAAATCGTTCCTGCTACGACGGATTCCTACAAACGTAAGCAGCGGGTGAAGTTGGTCACTCAGTTCCGTGACATCGCCGTCAGCAATAAAGTGTTGGTGATTCCGGCGGGTCTGCGGGACATTCAGTTCCAACCGAGCGGTGCTCCGACTGAGCCCGAGATCACCGACCTATATAGGAAGCTGATCTTCAAGACTCGAGTCATCAGTTTGGGTAGTCAACGGGATGCGGAGAACCCACTGTACGACAACGTGCGTTGGTCCCTGCAAAGTGCCTTCAACGACATCGACCAATACCTCTTCGGTTTGACTGAAGGTAAAGGGGGTTTGTTCCAGAAGCGTTTGTCTACTCGTGGTGTGGTGTCGGGTACCCGTAACGTTATTACTGCGCGTAAGGTCTCTCGGGCAGACTTGTTCAAGACCAACGGGGTTAACCCTAACTCCACGGACATCGGTCTGTATCAAGCGCTGCTGAACAACCAGTACGTCTGTGTGCACGCTCTTCTGAGCAAGTACTTGCAGAACATCTTTACTCCTGGTTCGCAGACCGTGAAGCTGGTGAACACCAAGACCCTCGAATACGAGTACGTCGAAGTGCCACCGTATGTGGTTGAGAAGTGGTCGACCTTTACTGGGTTGAACAAACTCTTCAACGGCTTCTCCAACGTGCATCTGCGGAACAAGGAGATCATCGTTGAAAAACACTACCTCGCCCTAGTCTATGACGATGGTGAGGACGTTTGTGTGCTGCATGACATCAACGATCTCCCCAAGGATAAGGACCGTAAACTGGTTCGTCCAATCACGTACATGGAGCTGTTCTACCTGTCGTGTCAAGCCACAGTCATGGATCAGATCACCCAGCAGACACGTTACCCGATCATTGGTATCGGTTCTATCGTTCCTGCCAAGGTGAACTTGGTGACGATCACTGGGGCTAAGCCTCGGACCATTCGCACCCCTGATTGGGAAGTAATGGAAACCTGTTCCCGTTACCCGCACCGGACGGAAACCCCTGACTACTTCGATGCCATGTCGGTTGACCCTTCTCGTGAAGCGGGCTATGACTCCGACCACGACGGTGACCAGTTGAACAGCAACAGCGTGAACGCCGAAGACAGTAAGTCCGAAGTTCGGGATCTGTTCGGCAAGCGCGAGTACTACATCAGTGGCAGCGGTCGTTTCCTTTATGACCCTGTCAACGAACCGATTCTGTTTATGTTGAAGGCCGCTACGAGTGGTCTTGAGGAGTAACAATGCGGCTTCTTACGTACAGTGAGTTTTTCAAGCTGTTTGTACAACGGAAGAAACAGGAGCTCATAGAGCCCAACTTTATCGGCGTGAGCGAGATTGTCATGCCGAAGCAAGCCTTGGTGCACTTTGTACCGAAGCTGGCGAGTGAGTACGGTCCTTCTGTGTCGGAAGCGTTTATCTCTAACTTCCCAGAAGACGTGTTCGTTGAGTTCGTGCCTCGTTTCACTCCGGTGTTGGGGCATGGTCGTGTGTTGGCGTTCGACATCAAGAAAGCGATTCAAGCGTATCGCGCCAGCCACTACAACTACAACTGGACCAAAGACATCAACACGGTGTATCGCCGAAACGATGTGCTGGTTGTGAAGAACTACGGCATTGCGGACAAAACCTGGGCTCAACGTGCAGCGACCTTCGTTAACTTCGAAATCCATTACAACCGGCTGAACATGTTGGTTGAGGGTGCGAATGAGGAGGCAGCCCGCACACAGACCCGTAAACAGTTCCTGCGAATGGAACTCCCGATCAACGTTCCCTCTTACAAAGAGTTGATGGTCGATTATGAAAAGTATATCGGAAGCTTTAAAGAAGGTCTTCCAGTTCCTAGTAACCAATCTCTTCGGGTAACTAAAGCCGAGGGGACATACTGGTTGCTGGATCTGTTGGCTTTCCTACAGGGACAGTACGAGTACAGTTTGTTCGGTAAGTTGAGCCCTCAGGCGGAAGACGACCTGCACTTCATCTTTACTTCGAACAGCAAGGCATTGATCATCAACGTTAAAACGATCAAGTCCTGGCTTGACGAGCTGAACACGAAGGACAAGACTGAAGCAGTTTCTCCCAAGCGTCTCAACGTAACCAAGCGTTTCTACTTGGCGTTGATGAACTTGTCCCGTGGTTCGGTAAGTGAAAAGGATATTACCGACGAGGAGAAGAAAGATGGAACAGGAGCCAACGGATCCGGTGGAGCGGAAAACGACGCTTCAGTGGCTCAAGGAAAGGCGGGAGCTGCGAAAGGGCAAGGACGAGCATCCGGTAACGGAGAAGCAACCTCGCCTGCTGGCAAAGATGCGCCTGTGGATGATCATTCTGCTGATAGTAGCATCCTTGATGTTTTCAGCAGTGACGCGGGACATAACGGCGCACTGGTGGAAGGGCAAGGAGATGCGGCAGAACATACAGCTGATGAAGCTGCTGGGGATTGGACAAGTAACGTAGATGACTCCCTGTTGGACGTTGAAACCACTTCGGTGGAGATCTCGACCAACAAGGATGCGTTCCCTACCCCTGAGTCTGGCATCCGTGCGGCTTTGGAAGAACGTGCTCGTGATGGCGTTCTGACAGTCTCTGAACAAAACTTCTTCATGCGCAAGGGCACTGCCTTCCAGCACATTGAAATGGAGAACGGTCAGACACTGGGCGAATACATGCACATCTCTCAAGAAGAGATCAACTCGTTGGACGGCAAGATCGAAGGTAACTTCATCACCGTGCTTGACGAGAGCATGCTCCGTAGCCGCTCCGCTGTATTGAAACAAGAGTACGCTCAGCGCTTCCTGCACAAAGACATTGCCAAGATGGTAGTGGGTGTGCAGAACGCCGGTGTTGCGGTAGCTGACTACAAGACCGAATCGATTTCCGGTGTTGAAGGTGCCTACGACGTACTGCGCATTCAGCTTCACCCTGTAGACGGCGCTCAAAGTACCCACCAGATCCGTTTGCCTAAAGTGCAGAAGGATGGGTCTTTCACTGTTGACGGTGTGAAGCAACACATGCAACTGCAACGCATGGAACTGCCGATCCGCAAGATCAACGCTTTCAAGGTTGCTCTGACCAGCTACTATGACCGCAAGCTCATGGTGCTGCGTAGCCAGAAGGTGGTGGACGACTACGGTCTGTGGCTGGTGAAACAGATCCGTACCCGTGGCATGAAGAAAGAAGGTGAGGCTGCCTTCCTGACTTACAGCCAAGGTTCGGGTTACAACCCTGACTACATCTCCCCACGGATCTACAGCATTCTGGCGAAGAAGTTCACGTTCATTACTGTTGGCGACGTTACTCTCGACTTCCGTATTGACGAGTTGCTGGAGAAGTATCCTGATTACCGCTTGAAGTACACCAAGAAGGAGTGCTTCCTGGTGGGCGTTAAGGCGGGCAAGCCGCTGTGGATTGACAGTTACGGTAACCTTTACCACGGCGACACCGAGATGGGCACCCTAGAGGGTCTGTGCGGTGTGTCTTTGGCCAAGGCGCCTATCGAGTACGCGGTCATCAACATCAGCGGGTATCACTTCCCGATTGGTGTGGTGCTCTGCTACTACTTCGGTATCGACAAGCTGATCCAAGTTACCAAGGCGACCACTCGCACTGTTCCAATGGGCACCCGTCCTAAGCTCAGTGAAGATGAGTACGCTATTGCTTTCAACGACGAGTACCTGATCTTCAACCGTCGTGAGAAACTGGCCAGCCTGATCTTCGGTGGTATGCCGAAGCTGAACAACATCAGTAACTTCAGTCGCACCGATCTCAACGAGAAAGGTATCTGGGTTCCATTGATGGGCGATCCAAAGGTTAAGCCTCAGCAGTTCAAGGAAATGAAGAACCTGTTCGACCTGTTCATCGACCCGGTGACCAAGGAAGAGCTGGCGAAGTTGGGTTATGCGACGTCCTTCCACTATCTGCTGATCGACGCTGTGAAGTTGCTGGAGACGGACTACTCGCGTCATGAAGTAGAGATTGAAGAACAACGCATCGTGGGTTACGAGCGGTTTGCGGGTCATGTGTACCGGGAATTGGTGAAAGCCATTCGCATGTACCGGAACAAAGGCAAAGAGCGCAAGCACACCATCGACATCAACCCTGAAGCGGTTATCCTCAACATCATTACCGATACCTCGGTGAACTTGGTGGAAGAGGTGAACCCGATTCACCAGTTGAAGGATCAGGAAGAAGTAACCTTCGGCGGTGTGGGTGGTCGTAGTGAGATCACCATGGTGAAACGCGCTCGTCAGCAGCTGGACACTTACAAGGGCAAGATCTCGGAGGCGAACAAGGACAGCGGTAAAGTAGGCTTCGTAACCTACCTGACCTCTGACCCTAGCATCAAAGACTTCCGGGGTAACATCGCTCTGGGTGAGAAACCGTCCAACTCGGGTTTGGTATCGGTTACGGGTAACTTGCAGTACGGCGTGGGTCACGATGACCCGAAACGTTCGACCTTTACCTCGACTCAAGCGAGTCAGGCGGTCAGTGCAATGAACTACACGCCGAACATCCTCCGTACCGGCTACGAGAACGTCGTAGCGCACCGTACGTCCGATCTGTACAGCAAGGTAGCTACTGACGCTGGCAAGGTCACAGAAGTCACTGAGGACGCTCTCAGAGTGACGTATAAGGACGGCACCACTGACGTCTACCCTCTCGGGTTGGCTATCGGTGAGGCAGCAGGTGAATACCATCGACATACCCGGATCACTGACCTCAAGGTTGGCGATAGCTTTAATAAGGGTGATGTGATTGGTTGGGATGAGCAGTGGTTTGCTCGAGACGCTTTCTGCCCAGGTCAAGTGGCTTGGAAAGCAGGGCGCATGGTGCGGATTGCCATGGTGGAAGACCAGGACGTGTACGAAGACTCCATCGCCATTGCGAAAGAACTGGCTATGGAAGGTGTTACTCCGTACATCAAAGGTATGCGTTTCGCGATCGACGTGGTACAGAACATCAGCCTCGAAGTTAAAGTGGGCGATTCTGTTGACTATGACTCGATTTTATGCAACGTTGAAGACGCTCACTTGGTGGGCGATGTTGCTGAAGTTAGTCTCGCCACGGAAATGAACAAACTGGGTATCCGGCAAGTTCGTTCCAAGCATCACGGCAAGGTCATCAAAATCGACGTGGTGTATAACTCTGCACCCGAAGATATGTCGGAGACGGTGAAGAAGTTCATCACCTCTCAGGACAAAGCCCGCAAGAGAACCGCAGAGATTGAAGGGTCCGATGTTGTAAAGGGAGCTGTGTCTAACAGCTTGAACGTTAACAAGCCGATTCTGTCGCCTGGTAAAGCGTTCGTCACCATCTTGGTGGAGTCCATGGATCCAAGTACCAACGCGGACAAATACGTTATCGCGAACCAGATGAAAGGCACAGTGGGTCGCATCATGCACAAGCCCCTGATGACCGAAGATGGTCGTGAAGTTCTGATCAAAACCAGTCTTAAAGGTATGTTTAACCGAATGGTGTTGAGTTTCCGTAACAAGCTGGTCAGTTGCGAACTCACCATCGCGGTCACTAAACAAGCCATCGCCATCTATCGAGGTAAGTAACATGAACTACAGAAACTCCAACGGTATCAAAGACGTTCAGGTAATGCTGAAGGAAAGTGGTCTCTACACTTCCGGTATCGACGGTGCATGGGGAGGCGGCAGTCTGTTCGCCATGATGTCCCTGCTCACCGCGTACAAACGCATGGACCTACCGAACATTCCTCCTTCGACGATTCCAGGTGATGCAACGGTGAAAGCCATTGTAAGCATTCAGGATCTGCTGAAGGCGGCTGGGCTGTACGACGGTAAGGTGGATGGTGTCTACGGTAAAGGCACTAAATCGGGTGTCCGTAAAGCACTCGATGGCTATATCCAACAACACCGTTTGCCTCGTTATAAGGCAGCCTGGAGTACCAAGGTATCGAAGGAGTTTCTGGACGCGGTCATCGCGGGTTGCAAAGCCCGCAACTGGCCTGATGAAGCTGTGGACTGGCTGATGTCCTGCATGTGCTTTGAAACGGGTGGTACGTTCAGCCCGACCATTCAGAACGGTGCAGGGGCCAAGTACTTCGGCTTGATCCAGTTCGGCGACATGGCGGCTGCTGACCTCAAGACCACCACCGCATCGCTGCGGGTTCTGCCACAGATCGAACAACTCAAGTGGGTGTTCGCTTACTTCGACATGTGGGCGAAGCGTGGCAAGACCTACACGCAGCTGGAAGACTTCTACCTGACCATCTTCTACCCGAAAGCGGTTGGGTTGTCCGCTGATACCGTTATCTTCCGTAAGGACGTTGAGGCTACTGGCTATCGTCAGAACTCTGGCTTCGACTACGACAAGGACGGGCAGATCACTGTGGGCGAAATCAACGCTCGCTTGTACGACACGTATTACAAAGGGATGGACACAGTCAATCGTGTCCTGACCGCTGCTTAATCCCATTCTTCCGTAAAGGGTCGTTCACCATGAACCAGCAAACTTTCATTCAAGACACGGTGTCTATCGCCAACACGGTGGAACTCGTGAAGAGCACTATCAACAAGGTTGGTTTGGAGTTCATCGCTCCAATGCCTCCTGCCATCCAGGACGAACACATCAGCAAAGCCATCAACGCTGCTGTGACAGGGGATAAACAATGATCAGTCGTTCGAGCCTTGCACTCGCTGAATCCATCGCGGTTGCCCACAACTCCGATACCCCGATCCGCGTTAAGAACCTGGTCGTCGGTCTGAACGAACAGAGCTACGGTTCTGCCGCTTACACCCCTGCTGGTTTCCGCGACGAGATCGTTCGTGTGACTGGCGAGATCACCCCACACAGCCAAGTCATGGACGCTACCAGCGACCGTCTGGCTGCTGTGATCCGTGGTGGCTTCGACATGATCAAGGACTTCGGCGTTCCATTTGCCAAGTCGTTGGCTGCTGAGTTGGGTCTCCTTTATACGTCTGATCGCTTGCAAGACCTGAGCTTCAGCCGTATGACCTACAACTTCGTCAACGTTGACGATCCGTTCTTCGAGTCGCAGATCTACCCGACCGAAGTGAAGAACAGCGCCCTGGACTTCTCCAACATCTCGTTGGAAGCGTTGAACCGTCTTCAGTTCAACTACGCCAGCTCGGAAGAGATCAAGGAATACGTCAACACGTCGCACCCTGACGTGGTCGAGATCCTGAGCAACGACGAGTACGACTTGTCGCGCGCTGCGAACTCGGTGACCGACATCTACGAGTTGCAGAACATCTTCAGCGTGAAGAACAGCGTCTTCAACTTCGGTGTCATCAAGAGCCTGGAAATCAACCGCCTGCTCAAGATGTATGTCGTCCTGACCAAAATGGTTACCGACGAGAACCCAGTGAAGTGGCTGTCGGGCGGTAAGCTGTCGGACTACCGCGAGTACGTGAACCTGCTGTGGAACGGCATGACCCGTTACCTCATCAGCTTGAAGCAGATCGCGACTGCTTACAAGAGCCGCGTTGTAGCCATCGGTGAACTCGAGCCAATCCGTTTGGCCGACCACCCGAACAAGGACTACGAAGGCGCCAAGTTCATGTCCGGCAACGTGCAGATCTTCTACACGGCGCAATCGCTGGCATTGCTGGAAGAACACGGCATCAGCTTCAAAGAGTGGCTGGTGGCTGTTACCTTCGCTCGCTTCAACAAGGTTGACGTGAACCCTGCGTCGGCACTCACCACTCCTGACTTCGTGAAGGAATGGGCGGGCGCTTACTACAAGTCCATCGATACCTCGCTGAGCAGCAAGGCCAAGCAACTGTTCATCAAGGCTGCGCGTGAGCGTGCTCTGAAGTTCCTGCTGGAAACCCCGAAGTTGAACGATCGCGTCGGTAGCCTGGTTAATGGCAAGTTCATGGTCGACCAGTGGTTCTCGGTCAAGATGGGTGACGAATACGAGAAGGCGTACTACGCTGTATCTCGTGCGCTCGCTGCTCGTCGTGGCGATAACAGCGGTGAAATGCTGGCTGTTGAAGGTGAGCACGACGGTGTGGTTCTGCAAGCGCTGATGGCCGGTGGTCTGGTGCCTGCGTTCCTGCGCGCTGTTGAATGCAACCTGGCTGCTGACATCGTGGAGGCTACCTACGTTTCTGTTGAGACGCAGGAAGACACCGCGGCCAAACGTCAGCGTCTGCACGCAGCCCTGATCAAACTGATCGTTAAGCACTCCATCGGGGCGTAAGCAGTATGGAAATCAGCCACCTAGTCAGAGACGATGCTCGCATCCATAAAGCTTATACCGTTCTGGAGGACGGCAGTGTTATTGCTAACCGTCCAATGGAAATCCATATCCCTAAACGGTTTGTGGAAAACGGTATGGCGGTCGTGGGGGAGACAGTCTGGACTTCGGCTGTGCTGGGGCTGGTCATTCCGGGGGAGTGTTACGCTCCCCTTTTGGCTTTGATGGACATTACACTGGTGCCTCTCAGCATCCGTGAAGCGGCCATTGAAGGGGTGCAGTACTTGATCTTGGAATTCCAGAAGGGTGATACCCTGATTGAAAACCTCGATGTGCTGCAAGACCCCAACAAACCTCACCAGTACTACCTGGAGTTCAACCTGTACTCCAAAAAGCCTTGGTATATGAACAAGGATGACCTGACTTCCCTCTATGACTACGCGCAGTATGAGTGCGGCGGTAAAGTCGGTAGCAGTCCACAAGTCATGCGTGTGTTCAACTCGTTGCAGTTCCGGGACCCTGATAACTTGGACGTCGCTTATCGGCACAGTAAAGCTATGCTGGAAGGTCGACCTCCTGCGATCGTGGGGCTCAACAACAGTGCAATGTTGATTGACGGTACTTTCTCTAAGCTGTTGGGCGGGTATCTTCAGGACAACACGTTGGCGGCTATCGTTAACCCTGACACCAAAGTCACGGATCTCGAAGAGATCATTAAAGGAGTTCCAAAATGAGTCAGGTCATTTCTTTTGGGAACATCATGCTGGCCGAATCTGGCAAGCGTGGCATTCTCAAGCCGATGAGCGACGGTTCCGGGTATACCCGGATGAACGCGGGTGGGTTCAACATCCCAAACCGCGGCGGCATTTCGTATCGCCTCAATCAGTACTTGAAGGAGTGCATGGCTCCCGAGAGTGACCTGAACCGTCGCGTCAGCGAAGGCCAGGTGTATTGTGAGCTGGGGCACCCTCCTCAGTACTTCATGGAACGCATCAACGGTCAAATCGTTCGTACGCAGATCACGGAGGTCTTTCAATGGATCAACCGTCTGCGCACGATCGAGATGGCCAACGTGTGTGCTCACATCCGCAAGATCCACTGGATCATGACGGGTAACGATTCCGCACCGGTGTACAACGAAGTTGAGTTGGCTCCATTCGGTCCTTACAAGGATTGGACGGCTGATGCGTTGGCTAACCCCGACATCAACTTCGCGTTGAGCCTCCGTTCTGTGACTAAACCGCAACGCATGGGTGACATGGTGCGTGAGGTCGAGTATCACAGTACTTACGACGTTGTGGTAGAGCAGGGCGTACTGCGCGCTTGCAAACACCTCACCGCCGGTCTGGAGAGCTACATCCAGGAAGTGCAGGGTGCTCCAATGGTGGAAGTATCGACCACCATCGACGAAGTGATCTTCACCTGCGAGAAGAACATGAAGGACCCAATCCTTCTGGCTCGTTTCGAAGGTTCGGAAAGCTTCAACCGTGTTAGCGAGATGGTAGAACAACTGAAGCGCTTGCAAGTCAAGAAGCCTATCCAGTTGATCCAATCCAACTCGCTGGGCGTCTTCGGTTAAACCCGGGTGGATAAGGTCGGTGGGGCAACCCATCGGCCTTGTCTATTTTTATGTACCGTGCATCCTTTATATTGCAGAGCAACACGACCATTCCTAGGAGAATTTTAATGAGTGCAGTTCCACAAGCCAACCTGATTCCTTTTCTGGATTACCAGTCGTTCATCCTTCACATGCGTGATGTGGTCAACGGCTCCAAAGTGATTCAGGCGCTGTTCCGGACCTCGCAGGAAGAATGGGATCGTTCTTTCGACGCTAACGACCGTGACCGTCACCTCATTCAGGGTGTGTTCACCAGCCCACAGAAATCTGAAGCGGTCCGTATCTACATCGCCAAGATCGTCAAGTTGCACATGATCTCCACCGGTAGCCGTCTGACGGCCTGGACCAAAGATACCGTGGCGGGTGAGAACCCAACCAACGTTGCTATCAGCAACCGTATCGCGGCCATCGAGTTCAAGAACAACCGTGAGCTGTTCAAGATTGTAGCAAGCCGCCTTCTGGGCTTCGACGACGCACTGATCGCTTTCGCATTGGAAGACGACGTCGACACCCGCGCCAAACTGATGATGGACTACCTGTCCGCTCAGTTCGATCTGTCGGTGGGGACTGAAAAGCCTCACACCATGTACATCGACCAAACGGTTGATCTGTCCATCCTGCTGAAGACTGACGGGTTTACTCCTGAGTTCTTCGCCGCTCATCTCTACCAAGCGATGAAGTACTTCGAAGCGTTCGAAGGCGTGGCAATGAACCACTGGGATCTGTTCGACATCCTCGACGTGGTTGTTCAGGTTAACCAAGAACACGCCGACACCTCGAAGCTGTACGACGAGCTGACCACTGCTGCGGCCGCTGCTGCGCCTGACGCCAGCGTGTTCGAACTGCTGATCGACCAAGATGATCCGGATCCTTCGACCACCATCGAAGTCTGCTCCCAGCAGTACCCTGGCCTGGAAGTAGTCCTGCCGAAAGACATCGACTACTCCAGCGAGTTCAAGCAGTGGTTGATCGAGTTCGCCGCCAAGCAAGAAAAGGCTAGCCGTCCTTTCAGCGTCCGTCAAATTGCTTCGGCCTACAACTACACCGCGCCGATCCAATCGCTGGGTGCTGCACACCTGTTGTAACACCGGGCCCAGCCCGAGTAATTGACGTTGCTCGGGCTGGAATATTTCACACCTATATTACTTTTAGGACAACGCAGGCTCATACCTGGGGAGGAGTGAACACATTCCTTTGTTTGTTACATCATTGTATCCTTTCATTCAAAACAAAGAGGTTAGTTATGAGCGTTAATAAAACTTACGGTGAAGTCATGGACCTGGCTGTTAAGAACATGGTTGAATTTGCCGACTACGACAAAGCAACCAACCACGTCACCTTCAATCCAGAGAAACTGGAAATGCCTGAAGGTGTCACTACCGAATCGATTCAAACTCACGTCGATTACTTCAACGACCTGAGCGCTGTTGCCGAACAAGCCACTGCTGAAATCGGCCGTACCCAGTTTGCCGATAACGACAAGCTGACCACCATCGACGGCACCCTGAACATGGGCGCGTTCAACATCAACACCCAGCATCACCTGCGTCAACAAGTCGGCGAAGATTTCCTGTTCGGGCACTCTACCACTGCCGTCGACTACGTTCACAGCAGCGAACAAGCCGGCTGGCTCGATACCCAGCGCCAGGCCAACCACGAACTGGCAGCTAAGCTGTTCGGTTAAGCATCGCTAAGTAAGGCTAGGGGTAACACCCTAGCCTTATGTCCGCTTTCTTTATTTTTCGTTGGTGTTCTATGTCAATCGTAATCCATGTTGAGAACATCTTTACCCGACTGACTGAAGCGGGTGTGACGGATGTTCCTAAGCGGCAATACGAAATTCACGATGTCGACGACTTCAAGGTTAACTTCAACTTCAATGTGAAGACCGCCAGTATCTGGATAAAGACGTTTGATATCGATAAACCCAGTAAACCCCTGTACGTCCAGATCGCCACGTTCTACCCAAGAGGGTGCTCATGGACGGCGGTCCCACGGACTGACGAGTGGATGAGTAAATTCGTACGGCTCTTAGAGGCCACCGAAGCTTTGATTGTTAAGGAGTACCAAGATGGAAAGTCTGATTCCTAAGTTGTTGAACCGGTTGAAAGAACTGGGTTTGTTTGAATGTCATTTGTTACCCTACATTACACTCGATAAAAAGTACATCGCATTCTTCGACAAGACTACGCAGCTGATCTCCATCTGTGAGAACGGCGGTGACTTGTCCCGTATCCTTCCAGGCATGATGGGTGGCGGTAATGGATTCACTCGTATCTGCCACCTGCGTTCGGGTTCTGTCGTGTGGACCGGTGAAGCGAGCAATTACGACTCCCAGTTTGTAGAGGGGATTCTTACCGAGATCATCACCTTGCTGGAAGCCCGCAGACCCCCTACTGGTGAGCCAGAGCTTTTCCACGATGGTAAAGGTAACCTGCTTGAACTCGCAGAAGGAAAGGGTGGCTTGATCAGCCGAATGATGCGTCGCATCAGCCTGAGCGCAACTCTTAGCAAACTGCGGGAGGGTGAACCAACACAGCTTGGTAAGCTACGCGCTAGTCTGACAGAGGACGATTATGTCCGCTCTCTGGAAGTGAAGCTTCGCATGACCTTTGCTGACGATAAGAAATACGCTGAGTATCTTCAGCGCCTTATCCAGTTGCAGGAGATGTCGCCTGAAGAGTTCGTGATTGACTCCAAGCGATCGGCACAAGAACTGGAACAGATCTACCCTCAGCATGCGAGGTTGGTACCCAACGTCATCGACACCGAAGACAGGTTGGTCATGGGTAACACAATGCAGTCAACCCTCGCTGACCTAGGTCATTATATCCCGGACAAAGATGAACCTAGTCCGTTTGGTCACGATCAAAGGGGCTACGTCGATAATCCATGGGTGGTGTGGAAGCGTAAACAGCCTGGTGGCGAAGGCCCTGATGTGGGTTCTGCAACCGTGCAGCGGGTTTTTCTTCTTGAGCGATTGGGTTACGGGAAGTACCGTTCTCAAGCCGATCGGGAGTGTGTGCCCTTTGAGATACAGACCTCTGACGGTAAGCTCTCACTGGGGTATGTTATCCATATGCGCTACAGCCGCAATATGTCCTGGGACGAAGCCCACACCTACGGCCTGTCAAAGATCGAACAACTTAATCAATCCCGTTAATTAAGGATATTTCATGTTTCTTAAAGCTCTCGCCAAAAACTCCGAATTCACCTACGGCGTTCACAAGGACGTACTGGCTCGCGTTGCTCCTGATAACGCTTTCACGATCATGGAACAAGAGCCCTTGAACGAAGCACTTCGTCAACTGGACGGTGGCGTCATGGGCTCTGTACGAGCTCTGAACCACGCACTGGAACTCCTGCGTCAAGGTATTGCTTACGGTCTGACCTACCGGGTTGACTTCACGGTACCAGGCGCTCCTCGTCTGTTGTTCGCGGTGTACAAACGCAACAAGCGTAATAACGAAGGTCAGCTGAGCTCCAAGCTGTCCCTGGGCGCCGGTGGTCACATCGAGGGTGACGACGTTTCGTACCACGTCATCAAAGACAACGACGAGATCATCCCAACCCAAGCCATCGACATGCTGGAAACCATCGACGACTCCTACATCCGCGAATACGGCGAAGAAGTCGAACTGGCCAGCCGTGAAAACCACGACATGACCGAAGCACTCCTGGGTGCGGCCAACGCTACTGGTTTCCAGAAGGTCGGTTTCGTAATGGACAGCCAGCCGGAACCTGGTTACGTGGGCAACATCCACTTCGGCGTGGTCTACGCACTGGAAGCTCCAAACGACGTCGCCTCGTTCCAAATGCGCGAACCGCAGAACGAAGCCGTTGCATGGGCTGGGGTTGACGAACTGCAAAACAACGCCATGTTCAACGATCCTGAAGTGCCGTTCGAGCCATGGTCGAAGATGATCGTGGATCAGGCCAAGGCGCTGGAAGCCTACATCCTGAACACCTTCCACAAGCTGTTGATGTCCACACAGGGCGCTCCAGCCGAAGCTACTGCGTAACTGTTGTTCAATTCCCTCCCTGCTTCGGTGGGGAGGGGGTTATTTTTGATTGGGGATGGACGTGATTAATAAACCGCCTGGCTACAAGCCACCTAAATTTCGTTGGCTGCTCCTTGAATGGAGTTCGTTAATATTCGTTGTAATCATTCTTTCGATTATGGTGTCAGGGGGCTTTGACATCATGCAGGACAAGGTAGTGGAGATCATGAAGAAATGACAACAGTCAATATTGCATTCAGTGGCGGGGTCGAATCGGTCTACTTGTTGCAGATGGCGTTGGAACGGGGATTCAAGGTCAACATCTGCATGATCAACGTGAATAACAGTCTGGACACCCGTATTGGTGAGATTCTTGCCATGGAGAAGATCATCAAGGTGTTCAATGAAAAGATCTTTGATGACCAGGAGTATCTACCCAGAGCCAAACAGAGGTTCAAGGGTAAGATCAATGACATCATGCACATGCCAGTTTGTCCTTTCCCAACACGTCAGGACAAGTTCAGGTCAGTGGTCACCTTTGACGTGACTCAACAGTTCGCCGCTGTCTTGGGTATGCTGATGATCCGTCGGGAATACATGGACACCAGCATTCCGTCGTGCTGGATCGGTTGGATTAAACAGGACGCTGCGGAAACCTCGTTTAACGAAGTCGACTTCACGGAAGATGAATACCAGCAGCTGTTGAAGTTGCCTAAGATCATCGGTCCTCTGAGCAACGCTGACAACATCGGGATTGAATTCCGTGCTCCGCTGTGGGACATGCCAAAGAGTGTGATTTACGACTCGATCATTGATGAAGTGAAACCACTCCTCATTCCTAACGGCACGGGGTATATCAACTGGTCTAACCTAACTGTCACCCACGTTCCTTTTGAACACAAGGTGGATGAGTGGAAAGCGGCGGGCATTCCTTCGCAGAGGGAATACGTTTTCAACATTGAAGAGGCCAGCTGGCTGGGCCGTTACTGTTCTGGTACTCTCCTTCCTCAGGATGTTGAGCTCGAAGATACACCTCATACTCGTGAAATACTGAACCTTGTAGCTCCCTTCTTCTGTAAAGGTCGTACTCTCATTCGTCCTCGTGACGTAAGCGCTATCAAAAACGACATTACTAACCGAGTCAGCGATCTTATTAGGTCGGCTCAATTGATGGCGAAATTGCCGACAAAAGAAGAACTCCGCGAAGCAAAGAGGAAAGAGCATGAAGGGCCTGCTACTTGTAGTTGATGGGATTGATGGCGCTGGTAAGTCTGGCACGGTGACTCGCATCAGTCGCTGGTTTGATGAAGCAAAAGTACCGCACGTTGTTACCCGTGAGCCCGGTGGCACTGATCTGGCTGAATTCATCCGCCTAGGTCTGCGTCACGGCTTTGAAGGTGTTCAGGAAGATGTTGATCCTGTTGCAGCGATGCTGTTGTTTAACGCTGCTCGTGCTCAGCATGTCGCTTTGAAGATACGTCCCGCATTGGAAGCAGGTAAGGTTGTTCTGTGTGACCGCTTCTTCGACACCACTATCGCTTATCAAGGCGCTGGCATGGGTGTTGATCAAAAGACCCTGCGTGGTATTCACGAGTTGGCGATCGGCATGTACCCTGATATGACGCTGTTGATGGACGGTCCTCCTGAGACCTTCCTAGAGCGCATGCAGAGCGAAGATCGCGACGAGGTGAACAAGTACGACAAGCTCGGGCTTCCGTTCTATGAGCGCGCTCGTGAGGCCTACCTGGACCAAGCGAAGGCGAAACCCGAGTCTTACCTTGTAGTCGACGCCAACCAACCGCGTGATCAAGTGTTCGCGCAAATGCTCCCTACCCTGATGAAGATCAAGAACCTCATGATCCCACGACCGACAACCTAATTCGAGCAAGTACACCATGAAACTGTATCACTATTCCGACGCCCAGTACGACGTCCTCCTAACTCGACGCGCTTCTGGGTCTAAACCTTTGGAGGGCGTTAAAGTATCCGAAGATTACATGGACCACATCTCCTTCTTCTTTGATCCGATTCCGTCGAAGATCATGCCGGAGGTTTTCAGCAAGGGTCATCCCTTCTGGTATTCCGGTCACCGCATTTACGAGCACATCATTGATGTCAATGAACTGGATGACGGTATCCGTTTCCACGTCGTTGAAAGCTTGATGAAGACCAAGCTGTTGGATGAGTTCAGTGAAGAGCATAATTGGGTGGACGATGACCCAGCTCTCCTGAGGAAGTGGGAGAACCTGATTGCCGGCGAAACATTAAAAGCTGGTGAGGCAGGTCGATCCCGGACCCGGTTGAAAATCCAAATCAGTAAAAACACCGGGATCACTGCTTCCTGCTTTATAGCCGCCAGCCAACGCGAGGACTTCCAGTATGGCTACAACAAGTATGCTGCTAATGTTCCTCATCTCATGCTGTATCCTGAAGGTGGCCAAATCATCGTTAGGGAAGTTAATGAGCTGAAGATCGGCAGCGACTTCCGCAAGAAAGTGTTTCCGTAACCAGGAGAAGTGTCATGAGCAACGACGTTGTTATTGATCCTAAACTGTTGGAAGGACTCGGTCGTCGCCATGAGACTGTTCCTCCAGAACGCCCGTCTTACCTGAGCAAGTCTCAGGGTATCATCAAGCCTGCTGAACCACCGAAGCATTTCGAGTTCGGCATGGACTTGTCTGTACCCAAGAAGTAACCCGTTACTATCCCCAGTGCCTTCGGGTGCTGGGGATAGGGTTATGTTTGCTTTCTTTCTTTTTAACTTACATTAAGTTTCAAGTCTATATTACCATTTCAGTAAGTAATACAAATAACTTTTAGGAGCATGCAAATGAAAGCACTTACACTCATCGGTCTCGTTATTGCTATCGTTGGGATTTGTGCAGCTTGCTCCGGTACTGACGCCGGGACGAGTTCGCAATACATCTCTAACGGTATTAGCAACGCATTGACTTCCCGCTAACAAGGAACCGAACATGAAAGTAGTTGGTATGGATGTACTGCAATCCCTCCCAGAGGGCACAGTGTTTACCCGGTATCCACTGGGTCTGTACGAAATGCTTATCAAGGGTCCTGGTGCCACGGTCCAGCATCTTTCCGATGCATCTGGCGCTGGGCATGAGGAACTGTTCGATATCGACATGGGTATCACTGGAAATTCCTTTCCCCTCGAAACGGACAATCCATGGGCTGATAGCGACATCGCTCCGGGCGGGCTATTCGTTATCTACGAAACCGCCGATGTTAACAAAGTGATCGAACGTCTGACCAAAGCGTTAGACGACGCTACAAACTGATAACAAACTACCTACCCTGAAATACAAGGAATTGAATCATGACTAATGCAAACGTTGCTGTTGTATCTGTTGCTACCAACCCTAACCTGAAAGTAGGTAATGCGTTGATCTATGCGGCGGCTGAAGCTGTTAATGGTTTGGTCGCCGATGACCACGGCGCCGGCAAGACCATGCAGCTGTGGGGTCTGGCCACCATCGAGAAAGGCGACAAGCAAACTGTTGTTGCCCTGATCGATGCGCGTTACTTCTGCTTGAACTCGGTTTACATGGATACCCGTGGTGGTGTTCACCTGTCTACCAATTCGGTAGGCGGCACCATCGAGCTGCACGGTGCTCCAGTAGAAGACGGCGTTGAGCAATACAACGCCGAGCAAGCAGGTTTCCCATTCAGCAGCGGTCAACTGACCAATGTTGTAAAGTTCTAATCCTCCCTAACACTCTTACACTCTTGTACAGGATTTGACGGCATGAACGATTTGACCGCAGTACAGCAACAAGCTTTCAACGAACGCCAGCTGCAAGATGCATTCACTAACACCCTCACCAAGATTCTGGACTTCACTCCATTCAGTGAAGACTGGGTTGTGGAAGACGAAGGTGATAAATACATCTTCGCCATCATCCATCACCCGATGGAGATCGGTGAAGTGTGTAAGTCGCAGGCCGAGGATGGGCGTCGCATCATCATGGTCGGTACGCGCGTAGGTGTTGTGGCCGTCACTGAGATGTATCCGCTGGGTCACGGTCCATTCAGTCTCGATGTGATCGCACCGGAATCCCTCGACTTCTTCATCGGTGCTGCGGCCGGTGATCTGGTAACGTTGGAAGTGCTGACTCGGGTAGTAAGCCAGCACAACTCTTCGCACAACATCGGCAACCACATGGCCCGGCTGGAACGTGTGATGGCTGTCCATCGTCGGGTGAAGACTCGTGCAATGGAAAAGGCTGAAGAGGCGGAACTGTTCAGTAACGCGCATCGCCCTCCTCACCAATCAACCGCGCACTACTAAGTAAGCCGTATAACCTCCTACCCATTACGGGTAGGAGGTTATTACACGGTTTATTTGTTTTGTCGGAATTTAACTTACATTCGATCTCAGACCTATATTACCCGGTTAGTAAGCAATACAAATGCCTTTGGGATCAAAGGCAGTTTAACTAATCAGGAGATTAATCATGGAATACAAGACTGAAGTTGGCTTCATTAGGCGTGGCGAAGAAGCTGACAAATGGCTGATTGACGAATCCAAACAGGATCGTTGGTTAGGCGACGTCAGCTCTTGGATCCGTCACTTCCACGAGCTGTATGTGTTTGTTAAAGGTGGCAAGGCTGTTGGCTTTGTTATCCCGCGTCAAGACCCCGATGGCTTCTGGCGGACCGGTGCTGTTTACATCACCCCGTCGGAACGTACATTTGGTTCGGTAAAGAAACTGACTGGTGACTTCTTTATGCACAAGAAGGCATTCAATTTTGGCATGGACTTCAACGGTAAACTCGCCGCTTGATAAGGAGGCCTTATGTTCGCACCACATCACGCTTGCCTGATGTCCTTGGCAACGGAAGTAAACACCCAAGCTAAACGTGGGTTCAGTGTAAGTTTTAAACACGAGGGTTGGAGTTTCACAACGGCGGTTCCAACCATTCTGATCCACCGCGGTGACAAGACGGTTGGAACTATTTGCCCTGTGGTGAATCAGTTCCTCATCTTCGACAACGCGTGGTTTCGGGATAGCGATATCCTGAAGGCTTTCGTTCTGTTTGCTGATGCACTCGCAGCTCGCGTGGCACAAGAAGGCATTCCGGAATTCCAACAGTTCGTAAATAAAACCACCTTTCAAATAAGAAAGGATCTACGCATCCCACAAGGAGTTAACGCATGAAATATGTAACAGGTCTGTTCGTACTGGTGTCGTTGATGCTGGGTACCGCACACGCAGCAAGTAATGAAGTGGTCTTCGTATGTGACCTGCCTAAAGGGGAACATGTGTTGGTCGAGCACAACCCAGGTACTGATGTGTTCACATTCAGCTACGGCCAGAATCTGGATATACCGGATGTGACCATCATGAAACGTTCCAACAACCTCGGCACCTCCGGTCGGATGTCCAAGGAAGAAGGTTCTCTGAGCCGTGAGATGTATGTTACGGACGGAGATAAGTTCTACAACATTGGCTTCATGGACAAGCAGGGATCGAAAACCGGTTACCTGCAAATCATGTCTGGTGGTGTTGAGAAGTCTTACGAGAACTGCGACCCCAAGTCGATGCGTTCAAAGTTTGACGACTACGAACTGTTTGAAAATATGACCGAAGTTGATTAAGAGGTGGGGCGGTTTCGCCCCTCCCCTTCTTCTCTTATTTTTTTGTGGGAGATTTACTATGCCCCTGACCAGTAGTGATCGAAAGGACTTCGAGACCTTCTCGGAACTGTTATCCATAACCGGACCTTACCTTCCGATGAACTTTGTTATTGCGGCGTTTCAGCACCTGCGACAAGTTCAAATGGGCGACTATGACCATGTGTTTTTGCTCAATGCTATAAGGCTTACTCGGCAGCTTTCGAGCCGACAGGACTTGACTCAGGACGAGCTATCCATCGCGTATGCCATTGTTTTCCTGATGGAAACCGGACACGCTTACTCCGCTGAGTTCCCCTATGAAGTTTCGCCTGGCTTAACCTACCCGTTCTTAAAGCAACACGCACCCGGGTTCTTTAATGCCGTTGACGAGCGGTTCATCAGTCGTAGCTGTCGACCGGTATACCCGCACAGCATGAAGTTGTCGGACCGTACTCGTATTACCATTCTTGTGCACAACGTCAGGACCCTTGTCGATGTCGTGTATCCGAATCCAGCCAAGCTGGTAACCGTCTTTGTCAAAGCGAACAAAGACCCAAGCGCGGTTGATAATGACGACCCCATTGATCTTGAAGAGTGGGTGAACTCATTAGCAGCTAAATTCACCGGCCGTTACGGCTATAAAGGAAGCATCTGGAATGCAGTATCCCAAGTTGCTAAGGAGGTGTATCGAGAGGAAATTCATAAGTTCAACGTCATAGCTGAAAACCAAGAACTCATCAAGAACCTCATTAACCAAAACGCTAAGCACATATTCGCTTAGGAGGCCCAATATGTCCAAAACTACGTACGATATCGGAGTTAACTTTGCACTGTTGATTATCTATGCGGTGCTAATCATTCTGGTTATCCAACGAGTGATGGAAAGTCGAGCGTTCTCCTACCACGTCGAGAGAACCGTCAACGGTATGGTGTTTACCTACAAGTTGGGTATCTACGCGGGTTGCGTCAGAATTACCAGGGATTGGAGTCTGGAGTATCCCAACATACTGCGAAAAGCGGATGGTTGGGAGATCGTCTTCCCAGGCTGGTACACTGACCAACAGGTTTACAAGTTTATCATGCGGGCCAACCCGACTGACGGCAAGAACAAGTCCCACTCAAAAGACCTGGAAGTCTTCAGGCAGGTGGTGCTGATGAATAACTACGCCCTTACGTGCATTCGAGGCGTGTTGTATACGGAAGACCGTAGAAGGGACAAACGACCTTAATGCTTTATAAGAGCGCAGAAATACCCCCTACCCCACGCCTCCATAAGGGGCGTGGGGTAGGGGTCTATTCCGCTTTCGCTACTTAGCCCATGTACTGGCCAGAAGCAGTTTCGCTCACGGATTCTTTCTGCGTGGTCATACGCTCGATGGTACCGGCGTTGGTCAGCGCTTCCAGAGTCGAGGTGCGAGACTTGAAGCCCTCAGGCGCGTCGATAGCGTCCGGGTTGTACAGCGGCAGGAGTGCCAGCATTTCGCGAGCGATTTGCTTCACTGCCAGGGTGTCGAATTCAACAACACCGGTGAACTCCATCTGAATGGTGCGGATGGTGTTCTCTTCGGCCTTGTTGCGCTTCAACTCGATTGGCACAGTGCCGTTAGGCATCATACCAACAACGATCGCGGCGTGAGCAATGTCACGCATGTTGCGAGTTGGTTCGAAGTAGCAAGCCGCAGCCGACACTTCGTCCAGCAGCATGTCACCTGGCTCGTCGAGGATCACGAGTTTGGCGTTCATGATTTCTGGATCCATCACGCCCCACTGACCCCAGATCTTCAGCAGCTTGGTGAAAGATTCACCTTCTACGTCGATCACGGTATGAGTCACGCTACCCAGGGTACGAGTCGCGCCGGTAGGGATGGACATGACGTGGCCAGTCCATTCCATACGCCCGAAGGCGTGTTCGGTACGATCTTGCAGACCTTCGAAGGACTGCGAGCGGTTCTCGAAGAACGCTTTGCACAGTGCGTGCAGACGATCGCCACCTGGGAGGCGGGAGAACATCATCGGCGTGCTGAGCATGATGCACCAGCTCTGTTGCGAAACGTGAGGCTGAGCACTGATGTACTCGAAGACGTTACCTGCCCAACCGTACATGCCACCGGATTCGGCGTTGATGACAGGACGTTTGGCGAGGTCCAGCGCCTGGACGAAGGCATCACTCTCTGGCAGCAGTGTGTTCGCGTCGCGGTGCGGGTAGTTCGTTGCCGGCGAAGAACCGCCAGCGGAGGTGCCCGGAATTGGGGTGGTAGCCATGAATTACTCCTTAAGCAGTGGCTGCATCTTGTTCGTTGTAGGCGAACAGATCCAGGTTCATCATGTACTTGCCCTTGTTGAAGTAGCCATTCACGATGGCGTTCATCACAGCACGACCACCAGGACGGGTTTCGTCGTAGGAAGTCAGAACGGTGATGTTCTTCACCAGCCCGCCAAGGCGGTCACGGCACTTACGTTCGGCACCGTCTTTCACGAGCGCAGCGTAGCTGGCGGCCGAGATCGAGGTGTCACCGCAGACGGTGTTCCATTCGTCTTGCAGGATCTTCTCCATGCACACGCAGAGGAACGCGGTCACCGCATCTTTCAGCACGGAGTCAACGTTGTTGAAAACGGTGATCAGAGCTGGGCGATACAGTTGTTCAACGTCGTACGGACGCAGAGTGATCGCGCCGTTCTCGAAGTTGTCGTTGGCCACGTCGTCTTCTTCGAACTCGATGTTCGGAGAGTGCATGGTGCGGAGGATACGGTTGTCACCGTGGTCCGGCGAAGCCGAAGCAGTGATGATACCGCTGTTGTTGCCGGCGAACAGCGCGAACGCGTAAGCCAGGTCGAGGTTGCCGGAGAAGTAGCCACCGGTCACTTCGTTGATCAGTTTCGCTTCGATCAGGTTGATCGACGCACGCACAGTCGGAGTACCCCACTGTTCCGATTCCGGCGTCAGGCGCAGCGAAGCCACGAGCGATGCCATGCGGGAGTAGACAGTACCCAGGTCGTTCGGGGTGCCTGGTTCCCAAACAGTTGCGTCACCGAAGAAGAAGACGTCTTTACGCTGACCGAGCAACTGAGCAGCGATGTCTTTAACTTCTTTGGTGTAACCAACGTCCCAGAAAACCGACTGGCGGTTACGGGTGTAGTTCTTGATCTCGGAACCGTTGACGTAAGTCGTCAGATCCGCAGCCATCAAGCTGTTGGTCACTTCCCATGCCTGACCAGTGGTCATTGGGAACTTGGTGTCGGCCAGCAGACCGAACGGGTCGTTCGGAACAACTGGGGTCACGCCAGCAGGCATGTCGCCGTTGGCCAGGTAGAACGGGTTCACGCCGTAAGCCGCTTTCACAGCACCGCTGAGATCCCACAGAGTGGCGTCGTCGGTCTGGATGGCGAAGTACGGAGCACCAACGTGGTTGGTAGCGGTGAACGGGTTCATCTGCTGGTATGGACGAGCACCCACTTCAACCAGGCTTTCGTTCACGTCTTTCTCAACCATGTACATCAGTTGGCAAAGCGTGTCGATGTCATCCGCGTAGACGTGGGCGTCTTTGAACGGCTGAGGGATCGGGACGATCTTGCGGTTGACGTTGGTACCGGTGAAGGCACCGACAGCGCGCTTAACGCTGAACTGCTCACCACCAGCTTCGGTTGGGAACAGCGTGAAGGTTGCTGTCTCTTTCCGGTCAGTGGTCTTGGCGTAGGTGCGAACACCGGTGGCCGAGTCGGTGAACATACGCAGGTCGAACGGGAACACGCCAGTCGATTTAACGAAGGCGGAGATCGAACGCCAGTTCAGGGTATTGTTGTTGATACCCATGTTGATACCACCGGCGTTGTAGGCATCGCCCACACCAGCAGCCAACTCGAACAGCGGGTAAACCAGGGTTTCTGGAACAGCAGGAGTCTGACCGTCAGCAGGGGTACCCGGGATCACGCGGTGAACCAACTTGCCGTAGCCTTTAGCTTTGGCAGTGTCGTCCGGACGGATGACAACTTTCAGGCCAGGGTAGGTGACACCGACATTCGGAATTTTCAAACCGGTATCAGGGTCGCGCTTGAAATTACCGGCGAGGTCACGCTGGTAATCCTGCACTTGGACCTGTTGAACGAAAGCGGAGAAGGCCACGCGGGACACTTCGTTGTTCGCCGACAGACGACGGATACCGATCACCGACTGACCACCACGAGTCAATTGCTGGATCAGCAAAGACGTTGGGTTGTAGTACGGAGTCTTGTAGTCCATCACATCGCCGAACATCGCGGTGAAGTCGCTGACAGAGATCCACTGCGTGCCTTTCTCGCTTGCCAGTTCACCTTTCGGAGTGACAATCGAGATGACCGGCGCGTGCAGCGGGTAGACAGGATAGTTGACGACATAGTCGGGGACGGAGTTATCCTTAATCCCCCGGTTGACAACTTTCCCCGGAACAATTTTGTTAAAGATGGTCATGGAGAACCTCGTAAGTGTACTGGAGCAATCGTATGCAACCCACTATAGGGCCGTACAGTGCGTATACATCTGGCACATAACATGTTATTTTCGAGGACACCCCATGCTTATTAATGCTTATGACACTACGGTCGGGCAGCCATACCGCGCTACAGACGACGTCGCGAACACCATCAAGACCCTGCACCTTTCGCGAAACCTGACGCCGACCAAGAAGAAGAACGTGTTCTGTCTGACCAACGAGACTGAGCTACGGGTTGATATCTTCGCATTCCCGATCACCATGCAAAGTCACACTCGCGAGATGATCACTGTCTACGACGAGCGTCCGTATCGCAACAAAAGTAACCAAGTGACTCACCCCAACGAGATCACCGTTACTCGTCTGGCAGCGTTCCTGCAACAGGACGTTTCCGAGAACTACATGACCCCTCTGAAGAACTGCCGACTGCTCGCGACCAAAGCGTTCGCTGAAGCACTGAGTTCGAAGATGGTGTCGGGTGCTGGTTTGGAAAAGAACGAAGCGCTGACCCTCAAGGTGTTGTTGGCGTACTTCTTCCTGACCCTCCAGGAAAACCCAGCCGAAGACGTGACCTTCATCGCGTTGAACGTAATTCGCAGCATCTACGGTACCGAGAAGAATTACATCCTCGGTGTGATCGAAGAACTGCCACGCATGACCACCCTGTCTGACTTGATCGCGGCTATCCGTAGCAACCCGATCCTGTTCAAGTTGAAGGTGCTGGATCTGAAGAGCATGATTGCTCTGTGCGGTTCGATCGGTTTCGCTGCACTGGGTCCAAAGGTGATTGCTGCTTCGGTTGAAGCCCCTTGCCTGTTTACCGCCATCGTCTACGGCGCCGCGACCTTCAACGCCTGGAGCAAGAGCCCTCTGGCCATTGCCATGGATCCGAAGTACAACAAGAACACGTTGGACTCCTTCAAGAACAACATCGAATACACTTACGACCTCAATGGGTAAGGATTATGACGACGACCGTTTACGACAGTAATAACCCGGTTGTTCAGTACGTGGAAGCAAACTTGTGGGGTAACCCGGAAGAGAACCACCAGTACCAAGTCAAGCTGGTTCGGGTAACCGACGACTACGGTGCCTCCATGAACTACAACTACATGGGGAAGTGGCGGGCGTTGCCTAAGGTCAATACCTTCTTCCACATCTTCAGTGCCGGGGGTTTGCATCCTGGGTTCTGGAACTTCCGCAACAACGTGCTGTACCGCAACCCACTCGACCGTTGGGTTAACCTCGGGGCGTTGTGCAAGGTTCGCGGCATGCAGCTCGATCTGTACAACACCAAGGGTTTCCAATACAGCCGTTCGCATTGCTGGGTGATGATTACCTACGATGGGCTGGTGTTGATCGCTTTGCAGAAAATGAAGAACTTCCCGGTTCCTAAAGTGGACGAGTTCTTCTTCCGTTGTTTCACCCCAAGCATTCCGGTTGACTTTGGTGATCTGGCAATCTCGGATGACCACAACCCGTACACCTACGAAACCATGACCTATGAAAGCACTGCGGAACTCGCGGTCTTCACAGCTCGCTACAGCCTGTTTAAGGGCAAGCCTGGGTTCACTGGTGTGATGCACAACGGTGTGTTCTTCGATGGGGCTCCTAACGCACTACAGGGGCTTCAAGCGGGGGACGTGGTGGAGTTCTGGCACGACCCAACAGTTATTCGGGTTGAACGCTACAACTACAGTGCTTTGAAAGACTTCTGGTCTTCGCTGGACAACAAACGCAAGATGATCCTGCACCCGCCTAAGCGGAAAGGTGATTACACCTTGCGTTACTTCGACGATAACGACTTCTACGTTACCGGTCCGAAGAAGTACGGCTTGTACATCCATCGGAACAACGAAACGACTCTTCGTCAGTTGACCCATGTGGATGTGGCGATTGCGGATGAAGCCATTCGTAATGCGAGCAACTACCACGCCAACTTGTCCGACGTGTCGAAGAACAAGATCATGGTGCTGGTGCGTAAGACCGACTGGGAATACCAGTGGCCGAACGAACACCAACGCATTAAGTACCTGTATCGTTTTGATGATGTGGGGATTGTGCGGGCAATGACAGGTGACCGGGCTACGGTTCCTGAGTGGACGGCCGATGGCTTGGAAAGCGGGACGGTGATGAGCCTGACTCGCAGCCAATACCCGGCAGTGAAGCGCGAGAACGCATCGCTGGCGCTGGGTTACAACGCGGCGACTCGTGTGGTGAGTGAAACCCCAGTGCGGGTGGAGTTCGTTGAAGGGGGTCGTGGTGTTATCGTTCCTCCTACTTACCGAGCGATGTTCTCGGCGTGGGAATACGACGCGGCGGGTCAGTTGTTGGAAGTGCACAACCGAACGGACGAGGTTTACTACAGCCCGTTCAACCCACAGTGTGTGTTGGTCGAGTTTGTGTTGGGTAAAGCTCAGCGCAAGATGGACTACACTGTCACGAAGGACGACATCACAGTTGCTCCTGAGTACGACTTCCGGGTGTACGTACAACCGTGGAGTGTTGACCTCGGTGAATTGGTAGGCGAGATGGTCGATAGAACCGGCGACGCTACTCTCTACACGTTCAACGACGGGACTATCCACTGGGTAGGTCTGGACAAGGTAAACTACCGTGCAATCGTGTTGACCAACAAGGCCTGCCTGGCTTACGAGTTCGAGTTGGATCACATCGACCACAGCCTGTCCTTTGCCTTGACGGAAATCTACGAGGAAGGTGGTTTGATCTTCCCGATGAGTTTCGCCCAAGTGGACCTCTGGTTAAACGGCCATCCACTGGTCGACCACGTGGATTGGTTGTACAAGGATAAGTACTGCTACATCATCAACAAGGAGTTCATCGTCGACGGTCCGCAGAAGATCACGGTGAGAGCCCATGGGATGCATGGCGACATGGATACGCCTAAGTTCGAAACCGAACTGGGATTTGTTGAAGGTGGTGTCATTGGGCGTTTTGGTCGTTACAACCTGCGGGGTGATCGAGTTACTCGTACGGTTATCAATGGAGCCCTATATCCCACCGACGAGGTTCCTCGCGCCGAAAGAGAAGTACCAGATGATCTCTGGGACCACCTCAACGGTAAGCCGTACATGGTGAAACACGTTTACTGCCCGATTAAGTTTGTCGAGCCGTATTACAACTATCCCCTGTACGACCGTAGCCGGGAAACTGACCAACGCGTTAGCGACTACATGACCATGTGGTTGCCCAAGCCTACAACCAATGCTGGCGAGATCGATCCTGTTCAACCAACGGGTCCTGGTGTACCGGTCATTCCGAACATCCAAGACAAGTACCGGCTGTACAGTCCAACCATGAACGCCATCGTCAACGGTCTACTCAATGGGTTGATCGTTCTGCCGCCTAAGGCTGCTGGCGATACCGCTTACACCGAGCAATCGATTCGTGAGACGGTGCGTCCTTACCTGTGGTGGTATGATCATGATCCAATCAACTTGGACTTCGATCTCCGTTACTTCGCGATCATGCCGTACGCTAACTTCGGTAAGCTGACGGTAACCGCTAATGAGCTCTTGTTCCTGAATCAGGTAAACGAAAGCTACCTCAACTCAGTCTGTGTGCTGGAAGGCCATTTCGAGGTAAACAACAATGTTCGATAGCAAGCCGAATACGACGGCAGCAGGGGCGGTACCTGGCACGGCCATTACCCCACAAAACACCGGGGAGCGTCGTACCTTCCACTACATTGAGAACATCTTCGATCCGGACAAACATCCGATTGACGATCTTCACAAGTACGTGGTCCCTCAAGAAAACGAGGCGGTGTTCGATATTGATCAGGGCGTCATCTACCGGGCTTCCCATGTGGACTGGCAGGCAACCCTGAAGACCACGCTGGTGCCTTGGCGTTTGACCAACGTCGACGAAGGTAACACCACGGAACAAGACTGGATCTTCGGTCTGCGTGGTGGTCCACTGTTGGGTGAAGCATTGCTCAGCATCGACTACAGCGTTCGCCCGAACGTGGCTCGTGTTGATAGCACGATCATGCGTCCGGGTGCGGGTTACGCCAAGCTCTTCGTCGGTAACGATGCCAGCGCTAACGGCAAGATCATCAGTGCTCAGTACGACACCTCCCTCAATCTGCTGACCAACAAGGTTCCGACCAAGTTGGCCGAGATTGTGGACCGGACCAACGAGTCGATCATGACCACGGGTTCGTTCAGTGTCACCGAGAACGAAGAAGGTCTGCCGGACGGCACCCGCTGTACGCTGGTGTTCTACGACGAGGGTGGTGAGTTCATTCCACCTGTGCAGCCTGTGATGGTTCAGCATTGCGCTTACATGCGTGATCACCAGATCGGCATCAAGTACGTCACTGAGGTCAAACTGATCTCGCCATGGTTCACCAACACCAGCGACCCGGATCGTCTCATTGTTCCAATGAACATCCAGCTGTTGGCGGTGGAACTGCGTGCGGCAGTGTACTACTCGGATGGCTCGACTCAGATCTGGCCGGTGAACGGTACCAAGTTCAACCTGTATGGGTTGCAGGAACACCGTCCAACCTGGCCTGGTCAGTCCACTGAGATCTCGCTGATCTACACCTTGGCCGACGATGAGCAACATTACATCGCCAAGCCAGGTAGCCCGAAACACGCCACCCACAGTTACATGCTGCAATCGGGTGACGCAATCGGTGCTTACTCGCCGAAGATCTACAGCTACCCGCAGTGGGACACGGCAACCGCTGGTTATGTCCTGAAGCACTGGCTGTTCGATCTGGACCGCAAGACCCGGACCGATGTTACCGATCTGGTAACGTTGAACGATCAGAGCCCGCCATTCCGTCCGACTTCGTACGGCGTGTCTCAGTCGATGATCTTCAACCTCAACCTCCGCGATGTGTCGAACATCTACGAGAGTGTGGTCTTCATTCAACACACCGGGATCACGTTGTACAAAAACGTCAACGGTCCAGGCAAGCGTTGGGACGTCAACTTCTCGAACGACATGCCGGCGTTCGGTGGCAAGAGCATTGTTGTCAAGAACAACGGTGTCAACACCACCTTCGATGTGTCGCAAGGGCAGCGTGACTTGGTGGATTGGCTGGATGAGCTGTACTGGTCGATCAAACCTGCTTACTCCCCTCGCAACGAGGACAAGGCTCCTACCCCGACTCACTTCGACCTCATGGACGATACCGGTCGGAAGTGGCGCTTTGCGGTGGGCGACTACAACAAAGAGAACCCGATCAACATCCAGCTCCAGAAAGGCAAGACCTGGTTCATCAGCTGGATCAACAAAGCGGCTTCGGGCGCCGAGTTGCAGCTGGGTCTGACTGGTTTGGTGGTTGAACTCTTCGTTTGATGTTATACATCAATCAGGAGAAGCCCCATGACTTCTAGCGTTAAAGTCTCGGCACACTGTGCGCGCGACAAAGAAGTAGTTGTAGTTGTCACCAACGGTGGCGTTGTGGTCGAAGAGATCATTCTGCAAGACGGCGAATCCCGTGAGGTCATGATCTATGACGCACGCGCCGTCTCGTCGCATGAGCGTCTGAAAGAAGCTCCGGCTGCCGTGTAAGTAATACCGTTCTAAACAGGCCAGGGGGTAACACCTCTGGCCTGCTTTCTTTTCTGTACGCCATCTCTATTTTTAACGAGGTCCCTATGTCTGAAGCTTATGAAAAGACATTGGAGTTTGCAAAGAAGCTGGTAACATACTTGGGTGCGCAGAACCTACCCAAGAAGTTGATTGACGACCGGCAGAACCGTGTGGACTCCGATGCACGCACCGAAGAAGAGACCTTGATGGCTCACTTCGAGGAAGACAGCCTGCACAGCATCAAGACCGTGCGCTTCCTGAAAGACTTCTACCGTTACAAAGCTGCACCTGATTTGAAGACCGGTAATGCGAGCTTTATTCGTACCGCCGAAGTCTTCCGTCAACAAGGTATTAAGAACTACTACTTCCTGTTGCAGCTGAACAACCGCATGTTGCAGGGTGTGGATCCTTACGCTGACGATCTCACCAACGAACAGAAGTTGATGATCGCCGAAGAGTGCCGGACTAACTTCTGGTACTTCCTGCGTGAGGTCTGTCGGTTAAAGCCTGATCAGAACTTCATGGCGAACCGGGGTAACATCAGTTTCATCTGGAACTACCTCAACCACATCACCACGTACATGATCATGCCTCGCCAACAAGGCAAGATGCAGCGTAACTCGAGCAAGGTTCGAGTCAAGGTTGAGAAGCAGGGTAACATCACCCCTGCTGATACGTGGAAGAAGATCGGTGACCTGCGTACTGGTGATGTGCTGATCGACCGCTTTGGTAAGACCACCAACGTGATTGGCATCCACCCTCAGGGCAAGTTGCGTCTTTACCGGGTGACCATGAGCGACGGTCGTTCCACCGATGTGGGTGCTGAGCACTTGTGGACCCTGAAGGACTTTTCCCGGGGTACTGCGAGCCGTCGGGGTATTACGGACGACTACACCACAGCGGATCTGCTTACCGCCATGGCGAAGGGGCATGCGTTCGAGCTTCCGTTGATTCGTTCGGAGAAGGGTAAACCGCAACGTCTTACCTTGGACCCTTACCTCATCGGTTGCATGATCAACTCTGAGTTAACCGATGGTGTGTTGCGGGGTCGTAACCTGAGTAAGGAGCAAGTCGCTTACTTGGAGTCTGTGGTTCCTCAGACGCTGGCCATGGACAAGGACAAGAAGTTCCGAATCATTAAACGTCGGGATGGAAAACCTTTTGACTTCGATTTAAACGTCGGGCTTCCATCGTCCTACCTTGAAGGGGCTCAGGAAGATCGCCTGAAGCTGCTACACGCGTTTTTCGATGAAGGACTGAAGATCGGTAAGACTTTGACCTTAAAGGCGCCTAACGCGCTTATAGCGTCTCAGTTGGCTTACCTGGTGAGGGGATTGGGTGGCACTGCCAAGCCAGAGAAGGAAACCCTGACGGTCACGCTGCCTAAGGAGATGGAGTACTTCCGTTTCCGTAAAGAGAAGCGTCCGGAAGTGGACAACCGGCTCTGGGTCGACAAGATCGAGTACTGTGGCGACGACGAGGCCAGTTGTATCGAAGTGGACAACCAGGAACACCTGTACATCACCGATGACTTCATTGTCACGCACAACACGGTGTCTGTTCAGGTCATCAACTTCTGGCTGACCTACATCAACGGTCGAGGGTACAAGTCTCACCTCATTACGTTGAAGTCGGATAACCGGGCTCAGTTCATTGACGCCATCAAGAAGATCCGCACCTGTATGCCGTCTTACTTGGTGAACCCCACCTGGCGAGACAAGGACTCAGGTAACTACCTCAACTACAAGGCCTTTGGTGATGAGTATGTCAACACGCTCAACATTAACGTTCCTCAGATGGGTCGTGATGCAGCAGGTGACTTGGGACGGGGTCTTACCGTTGAAACGACAACCTACGACGAACCGGCTTACATTAGTTTCATCGAAGAGATCATCAACGGATGTGCACCTTCTGCACTGACCGCGATGGCCAACGCCAGGACACAGGGTAAACCGTACGGAATCAGTTTCATTACGACTCCGAACACAACGTTGCACCCAAGTGGCGAGTTCATGTTCGAGAAGCTGATGTCCTCGACTGAATGGCGTGAGAAGTTCTTTGACTCCTTCAGTGAGAGTCATCTGCGTGAACGTCTGCTGCGTGCTTCGCCGAAGTCTACCACCAGTCCATCGATTGCCATGGTTTACAACTACATGCAGTTGGGCAAAGACAAGGATTGGGTGAAGGAGACAATCGACTCCCTCAACCTCAGCCTTGCTAAGGCCAAGATCGACTTGTTGTTGATGTGGGTGGAAGATGGTGAGAACCGTCTGTTTGATGACGTAACGCGGGAAGCAATCAACAACTGTAAGAGCGCGGTGGTCTGGAGTAAGGAGTACAAGGAAAGCGGGTTGTTCATGGACTTCTTCTGCACCCAGCAAGAACTCATCAACATGGGTAAGAAAGAGTACAACGACTACTTCCTGATTGGTGTGGATACGTCCTCGGCTATCAACAAGGACGCCTGTACCATCATTATCAGGAGCATGCGTACTGGTAAGGTAGTTGGGGTGGGTCGTTATCCATTGGCCTTCTTGGACGACGTGACAGCCATTATAGTGGACCTGCTGCAAGTCCTCAACAACAGCCTGCTGGTGATTGAACGCAACTACGCCCACCACATGATCGACAACCTGTTGATTATGCTGCCGGCGAAAGGGATGGATCCATTCACCCGCATCTTCAACCAAGTCTACCAAGACACGGTAACGTACGAGAAAGAGTTCAAGGAGATCCAAAACGTTAAGTTCGCTTATCGTCAGAAGAACTTCTACCTGAAGTTTAAGCAGTACTTCGGGTTCAACACCACTTCCCGTTCTCGTGAGATTCTTTACGGGTTGATTCAGGAAGCGGTGGGGATGACAGCGTACGGTCTGAACTACGACAAGCTGGCGGACGAGTTGATCAACCTGCGGACTAAGGGTGATCGAATCGACCACGATGCCAAGAAGCACGATGACTTGGTAATCGGCTGGCTGTTGACGTACTGGTTCATCAAGTTGGGGGCTAACAAGTCCCTGTATGGTATCCAAGGTGGGATTGCATTAACGGATACCAAGAACCTGCTGGATACGGGTTCGAACAAGAAGGGTCCTGCAATGGAGCCTCATGTGGTTCAATTCTTGGACAAGGTGAAAGCGCGGGTGGAGGGGCTAACTGAAGAGTTGCTCAATACCAACGACAACATCTTGGCTATGCGTCTGGAAGCAGAGATTCGGAAGCTCGGCAAAGTACTGCCGCCTGAACAGTCTCGCCTCATGACAGTCGATAGTCTGCTGGAGCAGGCCAAGTTTGAACGTAGTAAGCGAATGCTGCAATTGAAGCGCGCAGCCTAGCGGACATAACCCCCTTACCCTGTCCCCGTAATGGAGGCAGGGTAAGGGATATGTTTGAATCAATGCGAAACCAGGAACGGAACAGTGTCAGACCAACGAAGTCCTTTGAATTTACCCAACGGTTCGACACCGTGGTTAATTTGATCAAAAGCATCGCCCGCAATGTTCGGGTCGAGGTAGAAGCGATAACCTTCATTGCTGAAGTCAATCACGTCGGGGTGGGGAGCTTGACTGTCAAGAGGGACAAGCAACCACGCGGAGGTTGGGTTCATCGGTACTTCTAGCAGAGCAAGGCTGTTGTTACGCTTGATAGTTTTAAGAGTGGTCAAGCTCATACTGATTCCTCAGCGGAACATGTCGTTGATCTTGATCATGGTGCCATGACGATAGTCGTAGTTGACCAACTTCAAGCCAGCCATGCTTGCCATCAACCGGTCGCAACGCTTGAAGTAGCCGCGACTGGTGTTGGGCGAATCGGCAGGATGCTTCACGTAGATAGCACCCCGCGGATAAGTGAAGCCACCGAAAGACTGCAACATCTCTTGGTTTTCTTTCAGGATGTCGTGAAACTCGATAGTCCTGACGTAACGGGTGTCATCCAGCACACCGCCAACGTAGACCACCTGCTGGCCAGAGTTAACAGCTGGGATGATAACTTCCTTGATCAAAGCCTTGCGCTGATCCAAGATAATCGACAAAGCCCGTGCACCACGGATGTTAGGCCTTTTGATTTCCTCGAACAGTGCTTGACCACGCTCTGTCTCCGACATGAAGTCTTCCACGATCAGAATGTCACGATCGAAGTTCATGTGGAGCTTTGCCTTGATGTCGCACGCGGCATTTTGAGCATCACGCAGACTTGCGCTGTTAACTAAGACGTAAGACATTCAACTTCCTTACTCAATGGGTGATGACAAGGTCGCTGATGATGGATTCAGAACCGTCGTACGGGAGAGTGTCCTCGGTGTAATCGACCTGGTTGTACAGACCGCCGTGGAACTGCAACAACTGATCACGCCACGACGTATCCATCCACAGCTTCGCGCTGACGGTATCAGACCCAGGCACCAACACGTTAACCGAGATGTACCCGGTGTGCGTAACGCCGATGCTGAGCTTGAACGTCGTACCCAGAGGCACATTCGGATGAAGGACTGAGTTAACGATCTCTGGGTTGTCAAAGTTCTGACGGAACCCCAGTGTGATCTTGCCCTTGTTCCAGAACACCTTCAGTGGAGGCGTGTTGGCGTCTTTGACGTGGATCTGACCAATCACCACCTTCAGAGCGGAGTTAACCTTGGTCAGCACCATCGTCTGACGGCTCCAGTGCTTGGTGGCGCTGGTCAGGTACCAGTAACCATCTTCCTTCCATTCGCAGCGGGTGCGTTTGGTGGACTTGCTGGAAGCACCCTTGGTTGGCGCACTGAGCCAGATGCTACCGTCCGGCAAACGACGGATAACTTCAGGACACTGGTTCAGGGCATCAACAGCCGGGAGTTCCAATGCTACCGGATTCGTTTCGGAAACAGGCAGCGGTGTAGCAATGCGGAGTTCACTGACGTCGACCATGATTAAGCAGCTTCAGTGACTGGTGCGGCGGCTGGGACTTTCGGCGCTACGTAGTTCTTGGCCAGGAACGCAACCATGTCACCCAGAGGACGACCATTGAAGTTGGTGGTCAGGGTTTCGAAGGTAGCCTTGTTCTCGGTGATCTCGCGGAAAGCCGCTTTGGACACAACCGAACTGGAGTAGTAGCGGCGATGATCGTCAGCCTTACGGATCAGCACGTAGACTTCGGTTTCCGAGGCGGTTTTGCCGCTGCCGTGTTGCAAGACGGTTTTGCCAGCGACGATGGTGTCGGTTTGTGCCAGAATTTTAACGGAGTCATCTTGGAAGTCTTGCATGGGAGCCTCTTACTCGAAATATTCTTTTGAAAGGATGCGCAGCACAAAGTACAGACTCAATGCCGTGCGGAGAACTGTTACAGTTTGTGGAGTTTTCACCCCGGTCTGTTCCACGACGATTTCATCGCCCAACGAGCGAATGACTTTAACGGTGTCGTTCTTACTGCGAGGGGCGCCATAAGCACCGCGCATCTTGGTAAGCACGTCGTACACGTTCGTCTTCTTGATACCATTGGTGTGAAGGTATTCGAACAAGTGAATCAGAACAGCGTCGGTAAATTCCTTGTAGTGAGGCTTCTTGGCGTTCTTGTAGACTTGCGGGAAGGTCTGGATGATGAAAGCCAGTTTATCCTTCGGCACGTTCTCCAGAACACTCGCAGCGTAACCCGCCAACTCTTCCTTGTAGAAAGAGGTTTCTTCCGTCAACACCCGGTCAATGTACAGACCGTATTGAGTGACTTCCTTGGTAACGGACTTGATGCTCAGTTCGTCGCCCAAGTTAATCTTGGAGGAATCCACCTTTACAATGTTGGTCTGAGTTTTGACCTCGTGGAACACCTTGTTGATGTCGTTGATAGCCCGACGCAAGCGGTTCTGAATGTCGCCCACCATGTAGACGATCGCCTTGTCGTCATCCATCCGGGTGATCACACCGTTCTTGAAGTGGATGCCGGTGTTCGGGTTCAGGATGAACTCAGCCCGAGCCTCGATCAGCGCACGCCAGCTACCGTACCGCTTGATGTCGTATTTCAGACTCAGACGGTTGTAGGTTTCCACGACCACTTCACGGCGCGCCTGGAACGGGTAGTCGTTGTGGATGATGGAGGTCAGACACTTGTAGTGATACATGCAGAGGATGTCAACCATCGCCTGATGCTTGGTGTCTTTGTCCAGTTTGCTGTGGTAAACCTTGTGCAGCAGGAAAGGAACAGTCAGGTTAAACGTGTCACCCACAACCGACCACTCAGCGTTGATCGCTTTACAGGCGTGCAGGTTCTCCTTGAGTTCCTCTTCGTCCACGTCGAAGATTTCACTGAACCACTGGTTACGGTCAGCGGTGGTAAAGGTGATCTTCTGCAAACCCAGGTACGGGCTACCGAAGAACTCCATGTAATCCACCATACCAACACGACGGGTGATAAAGCTGTACACATAACGACGCAGAACCGCCGCCCACTTCGGAGTGCATTCCAGATCACCACCGAAACGGTTACACACCGAAAGGATTGCGTTGTTGGATTCGAAGTTTACGCCGGTGAGCAATGCCTCGGTACCAGACACCGACTGAACTTCATTCAAAGACAGTGGGTCGAGGTAAAGTCCTTGTTGGGCCAGGTAGGAGTGAGCGTCCAAACTTTCGAACATGCCGTAGACATTATTCTGCTCGTGGTAGAGGCGTTCCTCTTCTTCGGAGTAGTTAAAGTCATCGGGGTTGTACTGTGCTTTTAACATGCGGGCATTCCTTACATGCGACGCGGCACGCTCATACGAGTCATGTCGGTAACCAGTTGAGTATCGCTCCAAGCCATGCAGCGGGACCACTCGCCCTCGAAGTACTCTTTGTACTGAGTCCAGCAATCGCTGTAAGCTTGGATGTCGTCTTTGATATCCTGCAACGGGATACCAGCACGGATAACGGCTTCACCTGTTGCACGGCGGCACTTACGGTAGACGTAAGCCTTCACGGCCAGTTCAACCAGATTGGCGAAGAACTTGTAATGGCGCGGGTGAATGCTGCTCATGCCTTGGTCGTATTCCAGAATGCACTTGGCGGTCATGGAGAACGTACCGGAGTTCAGGCCGAAGATAACAAAGCTGTTGTTACCCGTCATGTGAACATTGGTGTAGGTGTGTGGCATGGAACGACTAGGTGTCAACCCGTCAATCATTCCCTGCATCATGTCAGAGATGGAACCTTGACCGCAGTCAGTGCCGTCGTTCATCCCCATCCCCAACATACCAGTCGCGGAGGTCATGCTACCGAGGTACACTTCGTTAACGGAAACAATCTTCCGTCCACCTGTGGCAATGTCGGGTACGTTTACTTCCACGCAACCGTTACCCTTGTCCATCATCTTGGCACCGGACAGGTCGACGAACTCGGTCTTACCACCACCTACGTGACAGTCGGGGAGTACGGTGCGGAAGATGACTTGTTCCCGGATGCCTTGCTGTACGGTGGTAGCGCCTTGGATGTTGTACCAGTTACCGTTGTAGTTGGCGTTTGGGTTTTCGAATGCAAGCTTGAGGAGGTAGTCATCGATGTCTGACCCCATCACCCGGTTAATGGCATAGTCTACTGGATTCATTGATAAAGCTCCCTAAGGGATCGGAGTGATGCTGTTCATAGCATTTGAGTATTTTTCAGACTAGGGTGTATTGTATACTGAATAAGTAAACTCTTTGCGAAAGCAGAGGGGGAGTGTGTGCCTAATTTAAGCGATTGTGCTTAAGTCTGATGCTTGTGATCTTGACCTTAGTAGCTTAGCTTAAGCTAAGCGTCTTCCTTGTTCGCTCTGTGAGCTGGCGAACCAGTTACAGGGAAAAGGGAAGAGAGCTATACCAAAGACCTCTACAAGAAAGATATGAACCTATATTACCTGATTAGTAACTGGATTTGGTATAGTACTGTTTGTCAGAGATCAGTGCTTTAGTTCAATCGTTGATAAAAGGGTAATTTGGTATGACGACTATCTGTTGGGACGGCAAGGTACTGGCGACTGATTCGAAAGCCTCGCAGCGCGACATTGCGATGATTGGCGACCACAAGAAGCTTTACCTTCCTACTGCTGATCAGTACTGGGAAATTCAGGGTACTAAAGTTTTGGCTTTTGCGCTGGCGGGCGACCCGGATGTATTGCCTTGGGTTTTGGAGGCATTGGAGAAAGGCGTTACCCACCGCACCGGGCTGGAAGACATTCAGGAAACTGACTTCGTTACTCTCTGCATTACTGAGAAAGGCGAAGCGTGGTACTTTGGTTTGAGCCGTAATGCACGGCAGGGGCGTAACACCGTTATCCTCAGCCCGATCTTTGGTCCTGGGTCGGCGGGTACTGGACAAGTGATTGCTAACGCAGTCATGTCGATTGGCCGTTCTGCGAAGGATGCTGTTAAACAGGCTATCCGGTTGGACAACCACAGTGGTGGGGCAATTCAGAGCTGGGACTTCCCGGGGGTACCTGAAGTGTTGAGCACTCGTCCGGTAGTAGTGGTGGAAGAAAAGCCTGCCACTCAGATCGACACGTCCAAGATGACCCCTCCAGAGATGCTTCATGAATCCCGTCGTTTGGCGCAAGAAGCTTTGGAACTCATCCAACGAGAGGCAGCGGGTAATGCTCAATAAGCTCAGTCGTAGACGCTTGACCATTACCGTTAGACAAAGGACTACTGGTAAACAGGTTTCGGTATCAGCGACGGTCGGTAAGACCTTTGAAGAAATCGTTCCGGGTCCACTGCGAGACATTCAGGACAAACTCGCTAAAGGTTTCGGCGACACTCTGAATGAAACAGCCGGAATAACGCCACCGCCAGAACGTTCAACCAGTGATTGGTCGGACCTTGATTAGAGTAAGAGTTACTATGTTATGTTTCATTCGTAACGTTTTGCTCTGAAGAAGCTCTCGTTAAGTGGCGCATCGTGTGTAGTGTTTCGCGACAAGGTTATTGGGAGGAGTCAACCTGTCGTAGTGTTCGAAGTGTTCCCCCAGTTTGTTTACCTTCGGACAGCAATAAGAAAACTCCACCCATTCATAACCCATATCGTCTGGATTCCTTAACCGGGTCCAGGCGGTGTGGGCTTATGTTTGCTTCTATTTATTTTGCGACTGGGGCGAACTAATCATATACCGGCAAACCGCTTGGGGTTCTTTGGCTAGTACCTCGGGTGGCTCATCGGTTCTCCTACGAGTTTGATTCTCTCCATTGAGGATACCTGCTGGTGTGTTGCTCTGAAGAGCACCAGCAGGGCCTTTTCTTTTATAAAGGCAGACCAACCCTTGTCGGGGGATAAGGGGGGGGGGGCAAGAGAATTTCACCCCTATATTACTTGTGGGATAACCAATTAAGGTTGTTCCAAATTTTCCACACTGAAGAGATAAACACATGACAACTGTTTCCGGTATTACTTATTACCTCTG